>Ga0351834_1052_pt1 | contig 22842 bp, 24 predicted proteins | sample BONcelHFGM3001C6_FD_206754 | JGI IMG/M metagenome (GOLD analysis project Ga0351834, IMG submission 206754) | Enriched cells from coal bed in the Powder River Basin, Montana, United States - BONCAT cells FGM rep1 HSBNCT.FGM.300.1.C6 ... | reverse complement strand
ATTGATTTGGATGTGGTTTTTAGAGATGCCCTTAGCTTGTTCTTTTGAAAAAATCAGGTTTTTTGGTCGGCAAAATCTTTCTCTCCGAAGACCTCGGCTGAGAACACGAAAATTTCGGTCTGGGAATCTTTCCACGCATCCGGCAAAAGGCCTGCCTTTTGACATGTCTGGGAAAGAAACGTCTCACGATCCCATCCATATTCAGAAGCTACCTGCGGCAGAAGCACCCCCTGATGATAGCCCCTTTTCAGGAGAATACCGTGTTTTCCAACCTCTATCTTGGAAACATCGTCTAATTTTTCAAGAGGCGTCAAAACCGAAATTTCTATATCCACCGAGGTCATCTCGTCTTTATCTACTCGATGAAAACGCGGATCTCCGGTCGCGGCCGCTATCGCCATATCCCTTATCGTGAGTGCAAGAGGACCCTCTCCCACCATATTGCCGATGCATCCTCTAAGCCGACCCTTGCTGTGGAGAGTGACGAAAGCTCCGCATTTCTTTGCATAAGGCCCAGCTGCCAACAGCGGGGGTCTTCTCGTCCCTTCTTTCAGATACTCCTCTATCGTAGCTCTTGCAAAAGACAGCAGCTCCAGTTTTTTCGCATCGCTCAAAAGCTCAGCCATATTACCCCCTTTCAATCAACTCCTTGACTACGACACGTTCATATCATAGGCGTCTTCTCCTATGAAAGACAAAAAAGTGCGTGCCCAAAAAGTCACCTGCAGACAATGCTCCAGATGCTGTAAGTATTTTTGCGTTCAGATAGATGAACCGGAAACGATGGAGGAGCTAGACGACTATGCGTGGATAATAGCGCATGAAGGGGCATCGATACATATCGATGGCCATGAGTGGTATCTCTACATGAAAAGCCGCTGCAAATATCTTGGCGAAAACGGCACCTGCGGAATATATGAAAGACGGCCTGCGATCTGCCGCGCACATACGCCCGGTGAATGTGAAATAAATTCCGACCACGAGCTAGATTACGACGACGCCGATACCATAATAACGGACATGGACAAATTGTATGAATTCGGCCGCGATTATATAACAGGAAAATCAGGCGACAAGCAAAGCGAAGATTGCGAGGATGACGATGAGCGGCAATAATGTTTTACTTGGAATTTGCGGTGGAATAGCCGCCTACAAATCTTGTGGGCTTGTAAGAATGCTCAAAAAAGACGGGTGCGAGGTTCGATGCATCCTGACCAAATCCGGGTCTGAATTTGTAACCGCCCTGACACTGCAAACTCTTTCGGAAGCCCCGGTGGCAACCGACATGTTCGATCTGATAAAAGAGCGGGAAATAGGTCACATATCTCTTGCCAAATTCGCCGACGTGGTGGTCGTGGCTCCGGCAACCGCCAACATTATTGCAAAGGTCGCTTGCGGAATATGCGACGACATGCTTTCGACGACCATATGCGCCACCAAGGCTCCGGTCGTGTTTGCACCCGCCATGAACGCTGGCATGTGGGAAAATCCGGTAACCCAAAAAAATGTGGCAACGCTAAAAAATCTTGGCTACTGTTTCATTGAACCTGAAACAGGAAAACTTGCATGCGGCGATGAGGGGCCGGGGCGCATGGCGGAGCTGGAAAAAATAAGACAGGTGATAATCAAACAAACAACTGATGGATTCAGATCTACAGATCATCGATGATGACAAAGAAAAAAGAAAAAAACCGGGCTGCAAAAATTCTCATAACAGCTGGACCTACGCGAGAATATATCGACCCGGTGCGTTACCTATCCAACGACTCCTCGGGAAATATGGGGTTTGCCATAGCCCGGGCCGCCTATGAACTCGGATTTGAAGTCACCCTAATCGCCGGACCGGTAAATCTTGAAACACCTCCGTGCATAAAACGCATCGATGTCGTTTCGGCAAAGCAGATGTACGCGGTCGTAATGAAAAATGCCCCCCAAAGCGATCTCATCGTGATGGCCGCGGCTGTGGCCGATTTCACGCCAAAATACACCTCTCCCCAGAAAATAAAAAAATGCACAAAAACCATGGGTGTGATGAATTTATCTCTTAAAGCTACAAAGGACATCCTTGAAAAACTAGGAAAACAAAAAAAACCCGGCCAGATATTGGTCGGCTTCGCCTTGGAAACGAAAGATCTCGAAAAAAATGCCCTCGAAAAATTAAAATCAAAAAATTGCGACTGGATATTCGCCAATTCTTCTAAAAATATCGGAACAAAAACGGCATCAGCAACGCTTTTGCACCGTGACGGCCAAAGATACCCTCTTCCCAAACTTCCCAAAAAAGACCTCGCGTTTATTCTGCTTTCCTACGTCACAAATTTTATCCGGCCCCACACGCAATATCGTTCGTCAAATAGTTCAACGGTCTCGAACAGAGGCGCTATTTAGGCAAAGCGACATTTTTTTCCCGTCGCATAGAAGGGGGAATTTCATGATAGCAAACAGCATACTCGAAATCATAGGCAACACCCCGCTCATCAAACTACACAAGGTTACCGGGGATGCCAAGGGCATCGTTCTCGTCAAACTTGAATCCGCCAACCCGGGCGGATCGGTAAAAGACAGAATGGCCTCAGCCATGATATGTTCCGCTGAAGAATCGGGAGAACTCGGCAAAGACACCGTAATCATCGAACCCACAAGCGGCAACACCGGCATCGGCCTTGCCATGATCGCTGCTGCTAAAGGCTACAGATTGATCCTTACCATGCCGGAAACGATGAGCATAGAACGTCGAAAAATCCTATCGGCCTACGGCGCAGAGCTTAAATTAAGCCCTGCAACAGAGGGCATGAAGGGTGCCATCGCACTTGCAGAAAAACTCGTAAGAGACACACCCAATTCCTTCATGCCATTTCAGTTTAGCAACAAGGCAAATCCCGAAATACACAGACGCACAACGGCAGTGGAAATCTGGAAGGACACCCGGGGAGAGGTGGATGCATTTGTAGCGGGCGTGGGAACCGGAGGCACGATAACCGGAGTATCTGAAGAATTGAAGAAAAAAAATCCCTCTCTTGTATCGGTGGCTGTAGAACCCCTCGATTCGCCTGTGCTCTCCGGAGGCAAAGCAGGCCCTCACAAAATTCAGGGCATCGGCGCCGGCTTCATTCCGGAAGTCCTCAACACGAAGATCTATGAAGAGATCATCATGGTGGCCACGCCCGACGCATACGAAATGGCAAGGCGACTTGCGAAAGAAGAGGGAATACTCTGCGGCATTTCATCCGGCGCAAACGTTTTTGCAGCCGTGCAATTGGCAAAGCGACCCGAATTCTCCGGCAAAACAATCGTAACCATCATCTGCGACACAGGTGAGAGATACCTGAGCACGGAACTTTTTCAAAAAGCGCCAGCACTTCAAGACCCGGTTCATTCATAATCAGACATTCCAAACAAAGTGACATTTGGGGATCTCTAATAACCGCCCAGCTGCTGCGCCTATCCCATTATTGTTCGCAAGTCCTCTTCTGCGGTCCGGGTTGGCATAATATTGAATTTTTCTACCAGAATCTTTAAAACAGGCGGCGTAACGAAGGCCGGAAGGCTTGGTCCTAAACGTATATTTTTTATGCCCAGATGCAAAAGCGTAAGTAATATGCAAACGGCCTTTTGTTCGTACCATGAAAGTATGAGCGACAAAGGCAAATCGTTGATGCCGCACTCAAATGCATCTGCAAGCGCCGAAGCAATTTTTATGGCGCTGTAGGCGTCATTGCACTGGCCGACATCCAGAAGCCTCGGTATTCCCCCTATATCTCCGAACTCAAGCTTGTTGAAACGATATTTCCCGCAGGCAAGCGTTAATATCACGGAATTTTTAGGCACCTTTTCCGCAAACTCGGTATAATAATTGCGACCGGGCTTCGCACCGTCACAGCCTCCGATTAGAAAAAAATGTTTGATGTTACCCGCTTTAACGGCATCGATCACCTTGTCAGCCACGCCCATCACCGCGTTACGGCCAAAGCCCACCGTGATGTATTTCTCTTCAGCATCTGCTGTAAAACCCTCGCTTGAAAGCGCCATCTCTATCGCCGAGGCGAAATTCTTATCCGCGATGTGATGCACTCCCGGCCACGCCACAAGCCCGGTCGTGAAAATGCGATTTTTATAACTGTCCTTTGGCTTTTGTATGCAATTAGTCGTCATAACTATGGAGCCCGGAAATGCCTCGAACTCTTTTTGCTGATCCTGCCATGCACCGCCGAAATTTCCAGCGAGGTGTTTGTATTTCTTGAGTGCAGGATATGAGTGACAAGGCAGCATCTCACCATGCGTATAAACGTTTATCCCCTTGCCCTCGGTCTGTTTGAGTATCGCATCCAGATCCTTCAAGTCGTGTCCCGACACGAGCATCGCCTTGCCTTTTGCCGGCGTCACCCTGACCTTCGTAGGTTCGGGATGACCGTAGATGCCGGTGTTGGCTGCATCTAGAAGCTCCATCACCCTCAAGTTCACCCCGCCGCAGCGAAGTATCATCCCTAGGAGAGTATTTACGTCCGTGGGATTTGCCGCGAGGAAGTCGAGCGCCTCGTGAAAAAATGCATATACCGAATCGTCTTCCTGTCCCAATATCTTCGCATGATCAGCGTATGCCGCCATACCTTTAAGGCCGTAGGTCAAAGTTTCCTGAAGGCCTGTTACATCGTCGCCGTTTTGCTCTTTTCTTTTTGTGATAGCAAAACTTTCGGATTGAACGATGAGAGAGGCGAGATCTTCTGCAGGTTTGAAAAACGCTAAATCGAAGGGCTGTTCAAATTTCCTGCCGACCTTTACGGCCGCAGCTTCCGTGCGCGTCATCAGATCGTTTGTTATCCTTTTAAATCTTTCCATAAAGGGAAGATAACGCTTCGGATCGAAATTCACGTTCGTCACTGTAGTAAAAAGGGCCTCGACGACAAAGAGATCGGCCTCCCGCGTTTCAAGCCCTAGTTCCCTTGCCCTGTGTGCCCACCTAGACGCTCCTTTTGCACAGGCCACCAAAAGATCTATCATCGACGACACTTCCGGTTCCTTGCCGCACACCCCTTTCATCGTACATCCCGTCCCCCTAACCGTCTGTTCGCATTGATAACAAAACATTCCCATCTCGTTCCTCCCATTCTTGAATTAAGTTAAGGTTGGATTTAATGCCAAGTTTAAGGTCGACTATCATAAGGGCATCTCTAAAAAACATCGTTGACAAAGGATGACATCACGAGAAGGTTCTTAGTGCCGACGTGACGATCCCGAAAACAGGAGAGTCTTTTTCAGAAGTTCGGATTTATCCATAAGTTGGCTACACCATTCCAACCGCCAGCGCCAAACCCAAAGCTATAAGCATCACGCCGACTATCTTGTTTATGGCACCCATGGTAATCTTTTTAAGCAGCCGCGAAGCTGCAAAAGAACCAGCAAAGGCCGCGACTATGGCGACAAGTACAGCAACTCTGGCTCCTTCTCCCGCCGTAATGTCCTCGCGCGCCGCAAGAAAAGTCATTCCATAAACGACTATGCGAAACACGTCCACGATAACCGCCGAAACGACTACCGTTCCCACAAACTGTTCTTTGGGCATCCCAAGCTTTACAAGAAAAGTCGTACGAAGCGCACCCTGATGACCGGAAAGACCACCAAAAAAACCCGACAGAAGACCTCCTATGGGGACATACTTGCGGTCAAGCGCCCTATCCTCGAAAAATTTCATAAGTTCGGTTACGCCAAAAAAAGCGATGAGTATGCCAATGACAAAACTTGCCGGCATAATTTGAAAATCGCGCATGCCTATGGAATAGGTCGCTATCGGTTCCATCTTGGAAACAAAACCCAGTAGAAACGCGCCAGCTACTGCAGCTAGGGCCGCAGGGAGGGCAAAGATGGCAACAATTTTTAAATTGGCCTTTCGACCCACAAGCAGCACCTTGAATACATTGTTTGCAAGATGCACGACCGCGGTGGCCGCTATGGCAATTTCAATCGGGAAAAAAAGCGCAAATACCGGCATGAGGATTGTGCCAAGACCGAAACCTGAAAAAAGCGTCAGCGCAGCCACCAAAACCGCAACCACGGCTATGAAAATATATGCCATTATCATGCGTCCCCCCCCTTTGCCAGCAGTCTTAATACAGGCGTTTCGAGTCCCTGTCAAAGATGCAAATTCTGCGCCTTTATTGCATCAATTGATACGGATCAAAAAAACACCAGTCGCGCCAGGAAAGAAGCCCGCCAGAGACAGCGCGAGGATAACATTTTGTTGTAATTGACATTCCTGACGTTTTCAATTTCTGCAATTTAAAGAGGCAATTCTGTGATGTCTTCTAAATCACGGGAAGGCATTTCCGCCTTTCCACCCTTCGTGCTCGTGCTGATCTCCACAAGTACTGCGGTGATATTATCCTTTCCGCCGGCCGACTTCGCTGCAGAAACCATTTCCAAACACGCTGTCTCGAGGTTCTCTATCCTCGCAAAGTTCAGCAATTCTTCTTCCTTCATCATATTGCTAAGCCCATCGCTACAAAGCAGGAAGCGTTCGGGAGGATACAATGTAATGACATCGATATCTGCCTCTACCTCCTCCTTGAAACCAACCGAACGTGTAATTACGTTGCGCATTTTATGCCCCTTCGCCTCTTCCGGCGAAATCGCGCCCTCCCTTAGCCTCTCGTCCACCCAAGAATGATCGTGGGTCAAAAGCGTAATACCGTTTTCCGCAATCCTGTATGCACGAGAATCTCCCACGTGCGCAAGATAGCCACGGTGATCGCGGATGAGAAAAGAAACGAGCGTCGTTCCCATGCGGTGTTTCTTCTTCAGGCGCTCCGCGATTTTTCTTTCAATAGGATCATTCGACTGCTTGGACGTTTCCCACTTCTTCGCCTCCTCTTCATTTTGCTCGTAGAGCCTCTTGTTGATCGCCATGACCGCATACTCGAAAAAATTCTCGCCCGTATCGATGTCAATCGGGTCAGCGGTCCAATTTTCATTCTGTGACACCGAAACCTCAGCCATCAGCTCCAAATTCTCCGAGGTAAACCAACTGGCCACTTCACCTTTATCGCAACCGCCCATTCCATCGGCCACTATAAACAAACCCAATTTCTCATCGATTAAGTAAGCATCCTCGTTGTTGGTCCTTTGGCCGATATCCGTCGCGGCCCGCGCCCTTACAATCAATTTCTCTTGTTTTTTCATGGGGATATGGTATCCCAGCAAGCGTTGAAATTCAACCCGTAAATTTGAGAATCGGTGACAGGGGAAAATCGAAGTCTAACGCGAAGGGGGATGTCATGACCGACAAAACCAAAGATGCGGATCAGGAGACGGCAGAGGCAAGAATGATCGAGGAGCAAGACTGGACGTTCGATCACGGCACCCGATTTGAAGATTACGAAATCATTCGTCGCATACGCAGCAGCCGAAACTGGATTACGGTGCTCGCCTAAAACAGCACCGGCGATCGCAAGGCCTTAACCTATATCGACAAATCCAAAATCATCGAGCGAAAAGTTCTCAGGATGCTGGAGACCGGCCGGGACGGAGAGACAAGCGAAACGGAATTCACCGAAGAGACGCGCCGGGCCTACGAGCTCAACGTCGGGCGTTTCAAGATAGAATATCAGACCATCTTGCAGCTAGATCATCCCGGTATCACAAAGGTTCATAAGATCGGTTTTCACGACGGACACTTCTATCCCAATCCGCCATCGATGTCGCATCGGCAACGAGATTACGTTCCCGACTATCTCGACAAAATCGTGATGCGCCTTATCGCCTACGAACCGAAAAACAGGTACTATGGCAATGCCCGGGCGGTCATCAACGCGCTGACAACCGGCATGCCCGATGCCTTCCGAGGCGACGCCGATCCGATGGCCGACGATCCTCTAACGCTCATGATCTCCTCGCTTTCCCAAGAGCTCACCGACAATGCCAAGCCTATTCTCGTTTTTAAGGACATTATTATTTAGACCGGGCTCTATTTAATCCTGACAAAACCTTGAAGCATCTTTCAAAAGCGAGGGAACTTTTCGAAAAAAGCGAGAAGCTAGAACTATGCAACGACCGCAAACGAACAGACGATTACAAAAAACTGGCCGACATAGTCGGGCATACATAAAGAGTGGTGAACGGTGAACGGTTAATGGTTAATGGTTAACGGTAATCGGTTAATGGTTATCTGCGATCCCGCTGGATGTCATTGCGAGGAGCCCCCCAAAAGATCGTTGGGGGGGGGCGACGTGGCAATCCCGTTGGTTTTCAGTTATCAGTTGTCAGTTATCCGTTTTCAGTTTTCGGTTCTCTCGTTTTAAAAAGCGACGGTAGAGCGATGATGGATCGATGAAACTGCGACGATAAGGCGGTTTACGGTTTACGGGTTCCCGAGTTCCGAATCCCGAGTCCCGGGTTTCCTAGTTCCGGGTTTTACGGTTTATAATGGATCTAGCGTGAATTCCGCTTGGTTGTCAGAGGCATTTTTCGAGTGAATTTCACTAACGGAGGTAAGACCGGCGAGTTTTTCATCATAGAAATCATATACCCACTTGTCGCACTCACAGGCATCGCAGAACAATACGGTCTTAAGTCCTAGCCGATCACCGACTTCAAGCCACTCCGTCTTTAAAACGGCCGCAAGTGGAAATACGAGCGAAAATACGGTTCCTTCACCTTCGCGGCTGTAAACGCTCACCTTGCCGCCATGAGCCATAACAATTTTTTTGCAGAAGGAAAGCCCCAGTCCTGTGCCATTTTTCTTGCCGAACGTAGAGCCGCTATCAAACACGCGATCAAGCAGATTCTCCGGAATTCCTTTGCCGGTATCGGCCACTTCTATCCATACTGTTTTATCGTTGTGAAGGAGCGAGATTTCGATCTTTCCTCCATTCCGTTCCATCGCTTCGATTGCATTGGCACAAAGGTTGGCGATTACGCGTTCGAGCATCTTTTCATCGAACTTGCCGATTAGATGTTTAGGACCAACATAAGAGATTTCAGCTCCAGCCTCCAACGCCCGGCCCTTTATCTCAGACAGGCATCTTTCGATCACAGCGACAAAATCCGAGCAACCCATTTCAAGCTCTCCGGCCTTTATGTAATTTCTCAGCTGGTCGAGAAGGCCGCGCACTTTTCTGTATGAACATCTAGCCGCCTCACTGAGTTCGGCTTCGTCATTCATAAATTCTTCTTTTGGTTTGGATATTTTATCGATGTATTGTTCCAAAAAGGACATTGGATTTGCCATGTCGTGAGCTAGTTGATCCAAAAAATCCATCCATTCCTTTAAGTCCTCTTCCGTTTTAAGATCGAGAGCCATGGGATTGAGATCCGAAAAAGCATGATCTAATTCCACAACCCCCTTGCATATCCAATTCGATATACACTCATCAAAGGTGCGTCTTACCGCATCGTCGAAATTTTCAGCCGTAATATGAAATTGTTTTTTACTTTTTAAATGCTCGAGCTTGTATATTTTCATATCTCCCCCAAGAAATATGATGCCTACCTTGCAAGCTCCGTGCCTAAAATCATTTTTTTGTATAGTCGTAACTATTTGAAAAACGAGAAGATATATGTTCAAAGAATCAAACACAAAAACAGCTGTGGAGTATGCGCTCCCCAAACATTAGAGAACCGGGGATCCGAAAACCCGGAGCTGGAACTTTGTTCGTGAAAAGCGTTTTTGAGGAATTAAGTCGCGCACCTAAGCTCTCGTCTAGATGCACCACCAGCTGACCGGCGTATTTTTCAGAAAGGATCAATCGCTCGATGTCATCTTGGGCCGTCACCTCGCCTGCAAAAACATTTTCCGCAATTTCATCATCACCCGCCGGTCCGCCGCAGCCAAAGGATACAAAAAATGCGGCTACGATCGTAACTCTGCGTTAATATTGAATTATCTTTCCTCCGTCTGGCGGGTCTTTTGAAATCCGTGACTCGGGATTCGGGACTCGGGACCCGGAAACCCGGAAAATCGTAAACCGTGAAACGACGAGACAGAGTGACAAATGGGATTTCCCCGGTTCCTGATCATAGGTCCCCGGTTCATGTGTTCTCGCTCCGTCTGGTGAAATCTCATAAGCGGTTAAAGAACCCAAACGTTCTCCCACATCACTGAAGATCTTTTTCTGCCTAATATAGCTCTCCCTATGTGGTAAAAACAAAAATCAAAAAAGACCGGTTATCTAGCAACTTTTTTTTCACTTCACCGATAAAGTTCATTAGAAACTGCAGAAACAAACAGAAAGGGTATTGATTTTGAGCGGACCCTATCTTTTGGCGACAATGCCCGCATTTTCGACAACAATAGGCATTGCACCAACAAGCTTGCTGCATGGTTTTCCAAACCCGATCGACATAGCGCAAGCTCCGCTGTCGGGGGGCATCGACGTGCCTTCGTTGCTCCTCCCTCCAATCGACAGCTTCATCGATAATGCAAATGTAACAACGGTATCAACAGCTATCGTTCCAAATCCAGCATTAGTGGGCAGAACGATGTTAAGTCTCTTGTCTGACGGACAGGAATTAGCACTTCACGATGAGAATGTTAGTCCAAGACTGCTTGGCCACTTTAATTCTCCCAATTTACCGTGGCACATTTTGCCCTCGCCTCAAAGTTACGGTCGTAAACCGTTAAATATAACAGCAGCGGCAGCTACAGCAAACGGACTATGGTTGGCAGAGTATGTGAGCGACACATTCGGTAATAGTTTTGATCCGCCGGATATGGCGGCGATGAGCGGGGTAGGTAGTGTTACAGTTAATCTGGCGGAGGTTGTTCAACCGATTGTCAATGTGATGAGGGAACGCAGGCTGGATTCGGGTGTAGTTTTTGTGGGAGTAGAAGGGATGACCAAGCAAGTTAATATAAACATCCATCGGAATTGGTTCCATGGCAATAGGCTTACGATATCGTTGGTGTTAAATAGTAGCTTGAATAGTTTTGAGGGAACGTTAGATTCATCATTTAGGCTAGGTAGTCACACTATTACCGGGCTGGACACCTCGTTGTTATTGAAAATAATAAAATTATTGCCACAGGCAATAACGTGTTGACGGGCACCCAAATTAGGCAATTTATGGGCACTTGAAATTAGGCAATTTTGATGACCTGAACTGGTCTCACTTTAAAAGGGGAGACCGAATGAACAGGAAATCAAATATGCAACAAGAACAGATCGTAGCTCTTTTTACAGCCGGCGAAAGCATTGATAAGATCTCAAAAAGACTGGGGATTCACCGGGATACGGTTAGCGCGTATGTCAGAGCGCACGGTTTTGAGATCAAGCGTGGACGGCCAGCCAAAACCGGCAATTTAGCAGTCAAGGTGCCCACCGGCTTTTCGTCAAAACCGGCAATTTCTTTTTCGGGGTGCCCGCCGGGTCAAACCACCAAACCAGTCGACAAAGCGTTATCGCAATCTCTGTGTGAGCCGTATCGTGCATTTATCGAAGAGCGCCTTTCTCGCGGCATGGATGCCTACTATGTTTGGTACGATCTTAAAACAGAGGCTAATTTCACTGCCGGCTATGATTCGGTGAAACGATTCGCTCGCAAGATTCGGCAAAAAGCGCCCGAAGTGTTTGCAGTAATTCCAACAATACCAGGAGCTGAAGGTCAGGTGGATTATGGCCGCGGAGCTCTCACCCGCCATCCTGTAACCGGTAAGCACGTCCGGCCATGGTTATTTTGCTACAAACTGTCGCACTCGCGTAAAACTTTTCGAAAGGTTGTGTGGAAGTCCTCTTCTTTGATATGGGCAAAATTACATGAAGAAGCGTTTCATTTTTTTGGCGGTGTGCCGGCCACGACTGTTTTGGACAATCTCAAAGAGGGCGTCATCAAGCCCGATATCTACGACCCCGAGCTCAACGAATTGTATTCTAAAATGCTTGTGCATTACAATTGCGTAGCGCTGCCGTGCCGCGTGGCTATGCCCCGCCATAAGGGCAAGGTCGAAAGCGAAATCAACTACACCCAAGGGGCACTCAAGGGCAGAAAGTTCGAAACCATTGAGGAACAACAAAAGTTTTTAGACAATTGGGGCGCTCACTGCGCTGACACGCGTATCCACGGCACCACCAAAAGGCAGGTCAATGAGGTCTTTTTTACTGAAGAGAAACCAGCCCTCAAAAAACTCCCTGATGAGTGTTTCAATTTAAATCAAGTCCTCTCACGGCGTGTTCATATCGATGGCCACGTCGTAGTGGATAGTGCCTATTATTCAGCGCCTCACACGCATGTGGGACGGGACGTCATTGTATATGTGGATAATGTCTTTGTTACCATCATCGATCCCAAAACCCATGGAAGATTGGCCAAACACGTAATCTCAAAACCCGGCAGATTCAACACCAACCAAGATCATCTGCCGCTGCAAAAACAAACTAGCAGTTTGCATAGGAATCTTTTATTGCGAGCGGCAGCAGTAGGTCCAAGCACCCAAGCTCTGGCTCAGAAAATACTAACAACAGATCCGTACTGTTCTATTCGCCATATCCAAGGTATTTTATCCTTCGCCAGAAAATATGATCCCAAGGATATCGAGCAGGCCGCAAATCTTTGTTTGGAAAACAAACTCAGCGGTTATCGTGCCGTTAAAAACATACTTGAGCATAAAGCCAAAGCGCCGCAAGAAACAACGGTTACCCTTACCCAAAACCACGAGTGCATTCGCTCCGCCACCGAGTACCACTCACTGTGGAATAAATGCGCCCAAACCTTAAAGGAGAAAACATGTTTATAAAAAACGACCTGGTCAAAACGCTCAAGACCTTAAGGCTTTCTGGCCTTATAGCAGCGCTACCGGCGCGCATTGAACAGGCCAAGATCGACAATCTCGATCCGGCTGACTTTCTTGAAATCATCTTCAACGATGAGCTGGACAAACGCAAAGACCGATTGCTCGAACGCAGAATCAAATCAGCAAGGATCAATTCCAATAAACGGCTCGACAACTTCAACTTTGATTTCAATCCAAAGCTTCCCCGACAAACTCTTTTTGAACTCTCCACCACCCGCTTTGTGCAAAATGCCCGGAATGCTATTTTTATCGGCCCGCCGGGCACCGGCAAATCGCACATGGCTCAGGCGATTGCCCTTTGCGCAGTTCAAGCCGGGCTGAAGGCTTTGTATTATCAATTGCACGAGCTCTTAGAGCTGCTCATTGAAGCCAACGCAACTGGCATTAAAAAAGCTCTCACACAAAAGCTGCTTGCACCCGATTTATTGGTCTTGGATGACTTGGGTATGAAGAAATTACCGCCAGATAGGGCAGAAGAACTTTTAGAAATAATCATGCGGCGCTATGAAAAAAACTCTACTATCATGACATCGAATCGACCGCTGGAAGATTGGCCAAAGCTTATTGGCGATGCCGCCACAACCTCTGCCATACTCGACCGACTCTTGCATCATGCTGTGATGGTGTCCTTTAATGGAAAAAGTTACAGGCTGCATCAAACTTGTGTTGAAAATAAATCTTCGGAGGAGTAAACGACCCTAACCCATGGGCATCAAAATTGCTGGTTTTGAACTGCCCATAAATTGCCTAGTTTCAACTGCCCGTCGACATAACGGATAGATATTCGGTTTTGCTCGATGCAATGAGAACAGGATCCGTCACCACGCTTTCTTTACCAGCTGGACAGACCGGACCCGTAATTACAATTAATTGGGATGACTGGCTCGGATTTGGAGGATACACTACTGTGCATAGCGGCACACTAGATGGCCGCGCTGTTGCGGTAAAAGTGATCGGAGGTGGAGAACTTAGTACAAGAGAACGAGCAAGGCTTAGAATATATGATTGGTCAACACATGAAAATACGATCAATTATGGCGTAGTTATAATACCTGAATTGGAAATGGCCCGGCTAAGCTCACGGCCAGATTATCCCTCATCACTATGCAAAATTTTCGGTACTTACAGGTATAGAAGTGCCGATGGTATGATCCGGGATATTGTAGTAATGGAACGATTCGATCACGATTTGTTTGAGCGGATTTTTGGCAACAAAAGGTGGCAAGAACACGGCAATAGCTGGATGGTCGAAAAGTTTTTGGAGATAGCCAAGGGTATTGAATATGCCTTACAGCATTCGATTGTTTTGGGTGATATTAAACTTGAAAATATTTTTTTAAGACAAGATGATTCTGTAGCTGTCGGAGATTATAATAACAACTTTACGCCACGAACTGTCGATTTGTGGAAACATTTGGGTACTTTTCCCCAAGGAACTCCAGAATACAGAGCTCCGGAGATAGCCTTTACGCCGCGCCCTCCAACTGAAAATAGTATTATCTATGCTTTTGGCATGATGTTTTTACGTTGTATGGTTACCGCGTCTCTTGGGACACTCAGCAACGATGTGAAACATGATCAAATTGATAAAGTTAGACAACACCTGCTGCCTGCGTATCAGCCGGGGCAGCCCGGGCATGCACTCTTTGAACTTGCCCTAGCATGCACTAGACGTAATCCGCAAGAAAGACCTAGCCTTGCTGATGTGATAGAAAAACTCAACCAATTGCTTTAACCTGTAACCGTTCACCTTTAACCTTTAACCGTTAACCGTTTTTTAGAATCAGGAATAGAAAGTCTGCAAGATTATCCACCGCTTTTTGCACCTCTTTAGATAGACCGATTTTAATATCGATGGTTTTGGGTTGGATGCCAATGATACGGATATTTTCAGGGTAATCGTCCAAAGTTTGCTTGGCAAGCGTCAACGCTTCTAGAAGTCCTGTTTCATGAAGGCCAAGCTCGGTGTTTTGATCCATGGCCAATTCCTCCGGATCGAATACGCCGATCTCGCCGGGTGCTGCGCCAAAATCCGCGCAATCGATGAACACGACTGTCTTTCGCTTGTCTATCATGTGCAAAAGAGCAACACCGGATGTGCCGCCGTCTATAAGCTCCACATCATCGGGCCATTTTTCAAGACGCAGCCGCTCTGCGGCGTGGATGCCAACGCCTTCATCTCCCATAAGATAATTGCCGATTCCGATTATAGCTACAGGTTTCATTCTCGAGCGTTCTTGAAGTTGACCTTCAAAAAATGCGTTGAACACGAAATGCACGGATCGTAAGCACGAACGAGCATTTCAAGCATCAGCTCCACCTCAGCCTGTGGTCTATCGAGGATTTGAGGAACAAGCGCCTCCATATCTTTTTGGATATTGTTATGGTTTTGGTTTGTCGGGATGATACAGTTGGCCTTGATGCACATTCCATTTGAATCGTAGGTGTATTCGTGATGCAGTATGCCGCGTGGCACCTCTACCGTACCTATGCCAGTTCCAGCCTTCGGCTTCACGTCCACTTTTTCCGGCTTTATTCCACGCGTAAGGAGGCGGTCGATCTGTTCGATGGAATCATCGACATTATGCACGCACTCCACAAACTGCGCCACGTTGTTCATGTAGGGGTTGCAACAAATGCCGTTCATGCCAAATTCTTTTGCCCACTTCGAAGCCCTTGGTGAAAGCTGCTTGTAATTATTGTTGAAGCGTGCAAGCGCTCCCACCATAAGCGAATCCATTTTGTGTCTGGTATATTTTGCGGTCGATTGCGGAACGCAAAATTCATTGGTCCACGATCTATATTCGGCAATCGGCGCAGTGTCACCTATGGTCGAGCAGAGAACGCCATCGTAAAAGGCATACTCATTTTTATTGGCAAGTGAAACATATTCGGTTTCGCGGGTGAAGTTCGGCAGCTTCGGGGCTAGAGTCTTTAGTAGATTGCCGAATAAATCGAAGTCTTTTTGGGAAACTTCAAGTTTTTGTTTGAGGTTCGTCAGCTCTTCCATCGTCGGGATCTTAGAAAACCCGCCGGGGATCAGACGTTGGGGATGCGTCGTTCGTCCGCAAATCAAATCGCTCATTTCGTTGGCTAGCCTATGCAGCCTGATGACGAGCTTAACTTCATCGGGGTGGGAGCCGGCCAAAGGTATTACAGAACCCGTTCCAACAAGATCTGGAAGCACCAAATATCCCACATGAAGAGTGTGGCTTTGAAGATTTTCCGCGTTTATGGCAAGCCGCCTTAATAACTGCGACTGCCCGGATATCTCTATACCCATCGCAGCCTCGGTGGCCTTAAGCGATGAAAGAGTGTGACCTATCGAACAGATACCGCAGATCCTGCTGGTTATATGATGGAGGATATCCCATTTCTGGCCTACTACCATCGCTTCAAAATAGCGGGGAGCTTCGGGAACCTGCCATTGCACCTTCTCTATTTTTCCATCCTTGGCGTTGACAACTATATTCCCGTGCCCTTCAACGCGGGTGAGGTAGTGGATATCGATATTGAGATTTCCTTTGCTCATTTTGCCTCCGGCTTATCTGCAAGTTCGTTTGTAAAATAGAGATTCATTCTGTTTTGCAACTCTTTTACCGTGAGGTTGTACTTCTCGAGCACTTCCTTGTGTGCGTCTATATTGGGGTTATCGACAAGCCCCCGACATCCCCAGCAGACGGCCCCTTCCGTTACGCAGCAAGCCTCGCATCCTGCACGGGTAATGGGTCCTACGCAGGTTAGGCCCTTTTCAAAGACGCACACGTTGCCGGCCATCTTGCAGTCCACACACATGGGATAATTTGGAATATCGGGCTTGGAACCGGTGATGAGAGCTTTGAAGACCTTTACGAACTCGCTTTTAGTCATCGGACAACCATAAACTTTATAATCTACCTTGATGACTTCATCCACGCCGCGAGCCCTGTAGGTGTCATATTTTTCCCAATCTGCCCCATAAACTTCCTTGCGAACCTGCTCTAGTGGGCGAACATTTTTTAATGCATTTATTCCGCCGCTTGTGGCGCAGGCGCCTATTGCGACTATCACCTTAGCGTTCTTGCGTATATTTTCAAGACGCGCCTCGTCGGCCTGCCTTGTGCAGGAACCTTCGATGAAAGCAATATCGTAATTGTCGGAATGCTCCTTCATCGCCTCGCGGAAACTCACTATCTCCACATGCTCCAGAACATCCAAAAGAGCTTCCTCGAGATTTATTACAGTAAGCTGATCTCCCTCACAGCTTGCGAAATCGAAAAAAGCCACTTTGGGTTTGCTCATGCTCTTTCCTTTCTTTTAAAAAGCCTCCGGAAGTAAATTTGCGTCTTCGAGTGTAAAAACCGGCCCATCCTGACAGCAATATTTGCCGTTTATCTGGCAGTGCCCGCATTTACCTACACCACATTTCATGTTGCGTTCGAGCGAAACAACTATGTCCCGGTCCGCTATTTTCTTTTTCTTGGCCTCAGCGATGACAAATTTGTACATCACAGGCGGCCCCACCACCACGCACGTGGTCTTTGAAGGCTCAGGATTTATCTTGGAAAAAAGCGTGGTGATCACTCCGATGTTTCCCTTCCAGATGCCGTCTCCGCGATCGACCGTTTCGAGCAGGTTTACATCTTTTCTGTCGGCGATGGCCTTTAACTCATCGACAAAGAATCTCTCGGTCGGCGATCTCGCACCGAAGAGTATCGTCACATCTCCGTAGTCGCCGCGATTATCGAGAACATAATTTATAAAAGAACGTGCGGGCGCAAGACCTAGCCCCCCGGCTACGAACAATATGTCACGGCCCTTGGCTGTTTGGTAGGGAAAACTTGTGCCAAACGGCCCCCTTATTCCTACTGTCGAGCCAGCCTCTAACTTGTGCATAGCACCTGTCACATTTCCTGCGTTTCTTACCACGAGTTCAAAGTAGCCCTTGAGCGTAGGAGATGATGAAACTGAAATGGGCGCTTCGCCTATGCCGAATATGGAGACCTCCACAAATTGTCCGGGTTTATGTCCGAGTTCCAGACCCGATTCCAGTTTCAGGCGGAAATATTTTTCTGTGGCGGTAAGGATTTTGGTGTTTTCTATCTTCGCCATCACTGGCGCATAAAGCGATCTTTCGTTCATTGCGCTGGCCATACCCTTTAGCCTCCACTGTTTTGTATTCAAATTACTTGCAAAGCTCGTTTATTATTTTCACAGGATCTGTGATGTCAGGCAGACATGCCGAGGAACAGCGTCCGCAGCCTACGCAGGCCAGCTCGCCGCCAAGTTTTTCGGGAACATAAACGGTTTTGCGGAATATGCGGTGACGAAAGCGGTCGGCGCGATGTTCCCGGAAATTCTCGTCGCCTGCCACTCTCGCAAACGGTTCTAGCAAACAGCCGTCCCATCTGCGGAAGCGCTGGCCGTTTTTGAGATCAAGTTCAAAATTATCTTTCACGTCGAAACAATAGCAGGTGGGGCAGACTATATTGCAAGAACCGCAGCTGTAGCATTTATCTGCCTGCCTTTCCCAGATTGCGTTATCGTAGGTTTTTTTTATGGCACTTGGCATGTCCTTTGCGGCACAGTTTATTTTCCTGTCTGTTTTACAGAGATCTTTCAACAAAGCTCTCGTCCGAGCTCGCGCCTTTAGTTCCGCATCGGAGGCTTTATTGGCCTTTGCATATTTGGATAAAATGGCTTCGCCCCGGTCCGTGCCTACCTCCACGACATAGGCACTGCCGATATCGGTGAGGAGCAGATCGTAGCCTTTATCAACTGCAAAGGCATCCATGGAGGACCAGAAAGACCAGTCCGATGCCCGGGTAGGCTCAAGGGCTATTATCGTGGCGGCATTTCTGCGGGCGGCATAGTGTTGATCGACATTGTTTTCGGCCCAGATGAAATCCATCTGATTGAGCGCTTTTAGATCATAGGTGTGAATACCAAGGAGAACAAAGGGTTCAGGATGAAACGATGGCCTGACCTCGGTTTTTGCACCTAGAGTGAAATCGAACAATTTCTCCTGGGGCGGCTGAAAAAATGTTCTCGGCGAGCGAAGGGTTACATCGTAATCCATCACTATTTCATTCGCCGACGATATCTTTTCAAATTCGAATCTGTTTTCTTTACGCGCAACGCCTATGACCCTTTCGAAATTTACGAGATTTTTCGTGAAATCATAAAAGGCTTCTTTGGGAAGCGTCTTGGCGGTCATTTCAGGCTCTCCTTCGGTTGGACATCAAAATAAAGCGGGTGCATGTTATTTTTAAAACAGGTGTCAATGCAAGCCATTTTAGGCATTTGCAAGATTTAAAAAGATAGATTATAAGTCCCCGCAGGTAAATTGATATATCTAATGTTTCACGCAGGGGCTTTTCATGGCTACTTCTTTTGTATGGGATGAGATCTACACCTACCACGAGATGGGCTATCTGCATCCGGAATCTCCAAGACGGCTTCTGGCCATCAAGGAGCTTTTAGACGGTGATGGAGTTGGGTGCGAGCTTTCACGGTTGGAGGCTAGAGATGCGACCTTTGAAGAGCTTACGCTAATCCACGATGAGAACCACGTAAAAAGAATCGAAGGCACCGACGGAATGGACATAGTCCATCTAGATCCCGACACCAGCACCAATCGCTTTACGTGGAAGGCCGCTGTGAAAGCTGTAGGCGGTGGCATCGTATGCACCGACGCCGTTTTTGAGGGAAAAAGCAAAAACTCTTTCGCGTTTTTACGCCCCCCCGGTCATCATGCCGAAAAAAGATATGCCAAGGGCTTTTGCATCTTCAATAATATAGCAATAGCTGCGGAGCATCTCATAAAAAATAGGGGCGTCGGCAGGGTAGGCATAATCGATTTCGACGTTCATCACGGAAACGGCACGCAAAATTCCTTCTACGCAAGAAATGACGTATTCTTCACCTCCACCCATCGTTATCCCTTTTTTCCCGGCAGCGGGGCTGCCGAAGAGAAAGGTAGTGGAGCCGGGCTGGGGTTCACCTTCAACATACCCCTGGAAAGCGGCGCTGATGATGACGACTTTTTGCGCGCTTATGACAAGGTGTTTTCCAGACTCGACAAATTCAAACCCGAGATCATCCTCGTTTCTGCAGGCTACGACGCCCATCAAGGCGATCCTCTAGGCGGCATGAAAGTGACCGATGAGGGATATGAAAAACTCATGACTATGATAATTGATTTTGCCGGTTCGGTATGCGATGGGAAAATAGTTATGTTTTTAGAGGGTGGCTACGACTTAAAGGCTCTTAGAAATTCCATAGAGAAACAACTGGAGGTTATGGCAACTGCCTGAATGTAAAATTCACAACATATCCAACATAAATTTCAAAGGAGATACTACATGAAGAAAATCTTGATGTTAGCTTTATTGGTAACGATAGCCGGTTCGTACGGATGCAAGTCCAAGGATGCTAATTTGACCACATCCCCTGAGAATACCGTTCCGGCAGAAAATGCAGCTAAAGACGCCCAGAAAGGGGAAGAAAACATGGAAGCGATAAAAATTGAAGAGCCGAAAACAGTTACAATAGATGTGAACAAGAAGTATCATGCGGTCATCCGCACGAGCAAGGGGGACATAACGGCGGAACTCCATGCCCAGGATGCGCCTTTATCGGTTACAAATTTCAAATATCTCGCCGACAAGAGTTTTTATAACGGACAGACTTTTCACAGATACGTTCCCGGTTTCGTTATTCAGGGCGGTGATCCCACAGGGACCGGCGCTGGCGGTCCGGGTTACACATTGCCTGCAGAAATAGGCAAAAAACATCTTCGCGGCGCGCTTGCGTGGGCAAGACAGGGCGACGAGGTAAACCCCGAGAGAAGATCGAGCGGCTCGCAATTTTACATAACCCTCGAAGAGACGCCTTTTCTCGACGGAGGATACACGGTCTTTGGTCAGGTTACCGATGGCATGAGCGTCGTGGAGAGCCTTCGCGCCGATGATGTGATAACATCAGTCGAGGTCCACCAACAATAACGAAGAAACCTTGATCAAGTAAACTTTTCAATAACATCTGCGGAATCTGGAAACTGCCGGAGCAATTCCTCCCTCTTTCCCATTTCAAAATCCTCAAAATCAAACCCGGGTGCTACGGTGCAACCTACAAAAGAAAATCTGGCTCCTTTATTTGGAGATGCTCCAAACCAGTATCCCCTTGGAACAACATGCTGAACTTTATGCCCGTTCTTTACATCCTGACCCAAGATAATCTTCTCAACCTTGCCTTCGGGCGAAATTTGAACGAGCGTCAGCGGGCCACCAAGATAAAAATGCCATACTTCATCGGATTTAATTCTATGCAGATGAGATTTACTCCCTTCTGGCAATAGAAAATAAATGGCCGTTGAAAAGTTGCGATCGCCTCCAAATCTTTCCGGCAAAGCTGTTCTTACAACTGTTTCGCTGGCACGATAGGTCTCTTTAAAATAACCGCCTTCGGGATGGGGCTGAAGACCGTACAATTCAATCAAGTCTTTCAGGTTCACCGATGTCATCTTCCCTCCGCTCCTGATTTTTTCACCGATTTTCATAAAGGCTATCGAAGAAAAATGGCTCGCCAAATACGACTCGCAGGGCAACTACACCGTTAATATAACAACCCAATCAAGTGCTTTTTGGATAAATCTCAAGTTTTTCAAACTGGAAAGCCATGGGTTTAAAAACCTCTATTTTCTATCAACTATTTTCCATTTTCTCGACTTTTCGCCCTTGTCAACAGCAAGAAACCCCAGAAAATAGGAAAATGGAAAATGGAAAATGGAAAATGGAGGACGACTTTTCTGGCGAAAAGTCGTTGCGCGCCCATCCTTCAGGACGTCGAACCTGTCTGCCAATCGTTCGCTGTGCGCGTAAGTAGCAAGACTAAAAGCAGAAATCCGAACGGAGGTCAATCGTGATCTCCTTTCAATTCCCGTCAGTTCAGGCCTTTTGCCGCGCTTTATCCCCGATCTCAAGGGCTCACCCCGCAAAATTCGGCGCATCAACGGTTTCCGGCAAGCGTTCGGGAGAGTGTTTCGCGAAGGATTCGTCTGTTCCTTCCGCAAATCCTTTCCGAAACCCTTCGGGGAATCCTTTCGGCAATCCTTCCCTTCGAGTTTCCGGATCGGGTCATCGGTCCAGTTATCGGCAATCCCGTATTCACGGGCATGACGATTACGTTCGGTTCGCTGTTCGCCGGCATCGGCGGTTTCGACTTGGGGCTCGAGAGGGCCGGAATGAAATGCCTGTGGCAGGTGGAGATCAATGACTATGCAACCGGAATTCTCAAAAGACACTGGCCGCACGTCACCCGCCACCACGAGGTCAGAGATTGCGGCCGACACAACCTCGAACCCGTCGACCTCGTCTGCGGAGGCTTCCCGTGCCAACCCCACAGCTTCGCCGGAATGCGCAAAGGCTCCGACGACGAGCGGGACCTTTGGGGAGAATTCGCCCGAATTATTCGCGAGCTTGAGCCCCGATGGGTGCTGGCTGAAAACGTCCCAGGGATCCTTTCAACTGAATCTGGACGGTACTTCGGACGCGTTCTCAGGGAGCTGGCCGCGCTCGGGTACGATGTCGAGTGGGAATGCTTACCGGCGTCGGCCGTGGGCGCTCCCCATAAGCGGGAACGGATCTGGATCTTCGCGACCAAGAGAATGGTACCCGACGCCGATCGTTTCGGATGCCAAGGGGGCTTCTACCGAGAGGTTCAAAGGCTCGCCGAAGTGTCGTGGCAATCTGCGGGAGGTGCTGCGCAATGGGCCGACGGATGGCCTGTATCCGCACCCAGGATTTGTGGAGTGGCTGATGGGATTCCCAACCGGATTCACCGTCTTACCTGCCTGGGAAACGCGGTCGTTCCGCAGCTCGTCGAAGTCATCGGAAAGGCGATCATGAAAGAGGCAAACCATGAATGTTGATTTGAACACGGATCTGATTCTCGAAAGAAAACAGCTGTCGGAGCTCGACCCCGCCCCTTACAACCCGAGGCAGATCACAGACAAGCAGATGGAGCGGCTCAAGAATTCCATCACGGAATTCTCGCTGGTCGAGCCGATTATCTGGAACCGTCAG
>Ga0351834_1044_pt1 | contig 23891 bp, 16 predicted proteins | sample BONcelHFGM3001C6_FD_206754 | JGI IMG/M metagenome (GOLD analysis project Ga0351834, IMG submission 206754) | Enriched cells from coal bed in the Powder River Basin, Montana, United States - BONCAT cells FGM rep1 HSBNCT.FGM.300.1.C6 ... | reverse complement strand
GCAATACCACGTCGAATAGAGTCAAGTACTCGACCAACATTAGAGATATCCTTAACCTCATGTAGAGTAAATTTATCTTGGGATTTCCTAGAGAGAAATAATAGACAAGTGTATGTTGTTGCAGAATCAAAAACCTGCTCCGCTCCAAATCGTACAATTTGTTTTAGGGCTTTAGAATAATTTAGTAATTCACGTAGACCTTTTCCGAACGCGGCATTAAAAAATTTATGTGGAACAATATAGGAAAGGTGGCCTTTGCTGTGCAATATCTGAAAACCACGTTCAATGAAAATTGCATAGAGGTCAAAACTTCCTTGTGCAGCCTTAAAGATCTTCTTGTAAAGAGGGACCATCTCTGGCTGTGTTTTTTGAAGCCCCTGAACTCTCAAATATGGCGGATTTGCAATCACCACATCAAACCCGCCCTTCGCATGAAACACTTCTGAAAAATAAATCTCGAAATCGAAAACCTCATGGCTGTTCGTCAATTCATGAATCAGATCGTCGATCTCTTTTTTGAACTGTGCCTTTTTATTCCGGTCGGTTTCGTTAAAGAATTCCGGTTTTAATTTCTCCAATCGTCTGAATTGCTCATTATTGAATAGATTTTTTTCGACTCCGAATAATGAATTGCCGGTGACGATTTTGTAATCGAGATTCGGTAGTGGTTTGATTTGTTGAACATCCTCTTCGTCGACAACAAGTGAAAGCCATAAGCGAAGCTTTGCAATTTCAACGGCACCGACATCGACATCCACGCCATACAGCGAGCTTTGGATCGCATGCCTTTTGAAATGATAAGCCGTACGCTCGGCAATATCATTGAAATATGGAGTAAGAGCCATGCGAGCGCGAACTACTTCCATCATCATCCCGACGGGAAACGCACCAGATCCGATGGCAGGATCACAGATTAGAACATCACGTAGCAAGGCATCGATCTCACGCGCGTATTGGCGGATGGATTCCGGCGGTTTAGGATAATGGTCTCCTTTAAGCATTCCTGCCTCGATGGCAGAGGTATAATGGGCATATTGATCGCTTTGGTGAACCCATTGCTCCAGATCGCTTCTGGAAACAAGATTGCGAGAACCTATTTCCATAAACTCTTGCTGGCCTGATTTAGGAAGAGGCTTTTCACAGGAATTATGAAAAAGTATATACTGATTGTCCGGTTCCGGTGTAACTGCACCAATTGGTTTTTCAGGTTTATTTAGACCAGCATCCAAATAGTTAATCAGACTCTCTTGGCACATGTAATGAACGATTTCGCGTGGAGTGTAGAAAGCACCAAGGCCCTTGCGACGGTTTTCCTCGATGAGTTTCTCGAACACTTTTCCGAGCATCTCCGGATCAATGGCTACTTCCTTTTCCAAAGGCTCCGCCTCATTGACCGTAAAGTTATAACGATCAAAGACATCGAGAATACCAGTACCCTGATCACCCTGCGGGGATCGTTCCCCGTTCGTAAAAAGAGAATTGGGAAGATTGATCTCGGTGTTCTCCCAGTCATAACCGGCAATAGGCTCAAAGAGGCCTCCGTTTAAGAAGGGAATCCGGCACTGAAAGGTCTTGCACCACGCGTCGTGACCTCGATCATCAGCTAGCGTGTCATAAAAAAGCGGCTCAAAAACATCATTGAAAACGTTCTTTTTTTCCTGCATCGCCTTGTCTGTAATCCGGCGCAGAAAATCGCGGGGACCGTCTCCCCATTTTCCGTTCTTGGGAACTCCAAGCCAACCCTTCTTCTGGATGAAATAGAGAAAGACGATCTGACCGAGGAGTTTTTTAGAGAAAGCGACAGTGTCAACGTGTTTGGCGTCAAAGTCGGCACGCAAAACCTTGTCCTTTTTAACGAGACCCGTCAGTGTCTTGTTTGTGATTTCAAACAGGCGGGAATATTCGGTGAAAAATTCTTTCGTGACCTTTTCGACGCTAAAAGACTGCTCGATAGCGGAGAGTTCCGGATCCTGTTTGTCATCAGCTAAAAGGGGGAGCAGTTGTTTTTGTGCCGTATGGCTCTTTTCATCGACGCCGACAAGGTACGAATAACGACGCGCCGGTGTTAGACGTTCCTCCGGTTTGATTTTCCCTGTTTTTGGATCACGAGTTGTTTCGTATTCCATACGGACATAGGAAAACCGCCAGTTCCTCAAAGAGGGCGGCACAAAGGCCACCAGCGCCGCTTCTTTATAATTGTCACCGCGCTTCAATTTATGGGCGACAAAATCTCGCAGCGCCGTGCGCGTCCTTTCAATCTTGTAATCTTCGGCAACATTAACGATGAGGATATCGAGCAGTTCGCCACCCGGACTCTTATATGTCCCCAGGCGCTGGCAACTTTTTACATGCTGGATAAAGGCATCCGGCACCTGCATGGGTTGGCTTTTAGAGGAATCGTAGCGGTTTAATAACTCACGAACAAATTGACCAAAATGTTCCCTGTCGAATGAGTTTGTGAATACTTCCTGAACAAATTGCATGGCCTTGATTTTTTCCATTTTACAACCCTTCGAGGGCAACCGCTTAAATAAATATTTGATATTATTACGTTTTTTAATTTGTGCCATCCTCTAATACGTCAATACGCTTAAATAAAAAATCAGGCCTTTTACATATAAATTACCTATAAATACTAATAATCGAAAATGATAACTATCTAAATTTATTATTGTTTTTCCAATTCCCCCTTAAAAATACTAATAAAATACTCATAAATTTCCTTTATTTATTAGTACCCATTTGGGCTTACGATCTGTGCCTTTATTGATAATAAGTCCCTTACTTTTCAAGGCATTTCTTAGATTCATAATTTTGTTATGCTTTTGTTTATCAGAGAGGACTCCTGATAATTTATCGAATAATAATCTGTTAAGGTCTTGCCTTGTAGCATGGCCAAACTTTTTTAAATAACCCAAAATCATCCTTTTATAATGTTCATCGTCAAATGGCCTGTTTTTTATATAATCAGCCTTTAAGTTGCTATCCGCTGTTTTTGATATCACTTTGTCAGAAATATAAAAATTTGGCTTGCGGCCCTCTATGAAACCGAGTTGTCTTAAATGCGAGGTCTCCTCTTTTGTTAATCTTTTTTTCTTCTGTACTTTATCAAGCGCAATAATTTCCTGAAGTGTAAGTGCAGGATTGTTTGCCAGTACTCTGACAAATTCCACATCAAGCACTTTTCCAATAATCGTCAATTTAACTTTATTGCCCGACAAGTCATATTCGGGCAAAGGAAAGAAACGTGCTTTTTGAAAGTTGAACATCTTTTTAATTCCACCGCCTACAGTTTCCACCATATTCAAATTAAGCATGGCCGTGGCCAAAAACTTGTTACGGTAAAGTTCTTCAGGGGCATCATCAATAACTACATGCTCAACAGACTTTGGAATAAACTGTCCATAGTTTGTGAAGACAAGCTCTCCGTTTTCCTTTTCCACAACATTGATGCGCCCACTTTTAGGATAATCTTGATGTGCAATACAATTGTTTAAAGCTTCACGTATAATAAAAGGTTCGTAGGTAAGGACTTCATCGGGGAAGAGTGTCCCATCTTTTAAATATCGATATTTGATGTTGCGGATTTTTGAAAATACCTTATCTACAGCTAGAATAAGTGGGCATGAAAACATATCATAATCTTTTTCTTGATTATGGGCGTCTTTAAGAATCCATCTTATTTTTATCTCTGCTGGGTTGACAAAATGTTCGGACTCCTCCCTGCCCAATAAAATAATAGCTGTTCTTGTAATTTGATTTTTAATGGTTACTTTTGCTTTGTTTAGGAAGGAAATGTCATTCCATGAATCTACTTCATCAGTTTTATTTGGATACTTTATTTTATAATTAGCGCGTGCTTTCTGGATTGCTTCAGGATATAGGTCATCAATAGTCGCGTTCTCTACAATGCCCGCACTCCAATCATCAATATTAGATTGCGCACGTATTCTATTACGTTTTTCTTCACTCAATGGAACCTGCTCAGGACCATTTCTCCCAAATACTCTCCCATAATAATGACCTTCAAAATCAATAGGTATGCCACGAGGTGCCGGTGGAACCTGAAAAACGACAACACGACCTTCGGGATATTTCAATTCGTAGATTGCAACAAACGTATGGCCTTGTTTATTTTTATTCGCAATCTCACCTTTAAGACTATCTAAATGATTTCGATCATTTTTTCGATAGTCGGATCCAACGATTTTTCGATCTTTATCTCGAATGCCAAAAACCAACCAACCATTAGTTTGATTATTCAGATTTGCTTCATTAGCTAAGGCTGAAAAACACTTCCCAATTTTACGGAAATCTTGATCTTCTTTAGACTCTTTAAATTCAAACCATTCCGTTTCTAATGGTAGCTTTCTAAGCTCCGCAACCTTTGATCTTATTTTTTCTTCAGTAAACATATTTTCACCTAAACAATTTTAAAGTAAATTTGATGTAACGCTCATTCTTTTTCTCCAACCAAATAGGATGACAAAATAACCTCTCGGGGGCTTCCGAAACTCCTGTTCCTTTCTGCATGCGTAGCCTTAAAGAATTCGTCTGAAATATGTCTTTTTAAGATGCCCAGTACTTTTTGCGGATCTGCCTCCTGACTTAAGTCGTTGGCAATTTTCTTGGTTGTCGGTTTGGGCAGGTTCCCATCTTCTAAGAGGCGAATCACGCTTTTTATATACTCCTCGTCCTCTTCGATATAACCGTCATAATATTTGATTTCCTTTGCCTTTAGTCTCATGAGAATTTTTGTGGCATTATCACGACTTGCTTGGTTCCTTTCCATATGATCTTCCATCGTGGACATAATAAAGGCCTCTTTGTTCATATCCAGAAGCCTGTAGAAATCGCCTTTATGTTTCTCCGACTTTTCCTTTGGATCCGCTTTAAGGTATGAAACCGCCCCAAAAAAATCGAGTTCTTTGGATGTCTTTGTAGTCGGCGCAGCTAAATAGAATTTTTCGAGCCGGTCCTTCCTAAAATAAGTTAGCAGGGCATTGGCCTTTTCGATATTTTGCTTTGCTGATCTGGCCTTTTTGGGGAGTTTTTTGATCCGCGCGAACAGCTCCGAATTATTGTCGCGGATATCGCGGATTTCTTTCAGATACTCCAGTTCGGTCTCTTCCTCCTCGTCTTCACCTGTAATCGTCTTGCGTGAATTCAGTTGCTGGAACAAATCATGCGATTTTATCTCTTCGCCATCGGTGAGGAGCCTAGCATCAGCCCCCAGTATTTCGATAAATCCGTGGATTTTTGTCTCCGCCGCTTCTTTAAGTTTAATGACATCGTTGCTTTCTTCGGTCGGGAAAAAATTGTAAGTATAGATAGCCGGAAATTTGGTATTTATACGGTTCACACGGCCAACCCTCTGCATGAGCCGTGTGGGATTCCATGGGATATCGTAGTTGATCACTATGCTCGCCCGATGGAGATTGACGCCTTCCGCCATTACCTCGGTGGTGACAAGAATACGATAATCATCCTTCTGGCGAACGACGTTTGCGTCAAAATTATCAATGATGATCTTTCGTCGCTCTTCACTGGACTCACCGGTAAAGAGCAAGACGTTCTCGTTCATATCCTCTTGGAATTTCTTTGTGAGGTAGATGGCTGTTTCCTTGGATTCGGAGAAGATAATCAGCTTGTTTGATTGGAGTTTAATATCTTTTCGCAAAAAGGTCGCAAAGGCGGTCCATTTTGGATCCCTTTTGAACCGAGACCACATTGACTTAACCTCTCTCAAAATCTGCAAATCGTTACGGAGATCTTCGATAAACTGGAGAGAGAAATCTGCGGCGTCTAATCGTTCTGCCTTCTCTTCATCGATAAGTTTTTCAATGCTGTCGGCGTTGTCATCACCCAGCCATTCGAATATTTTATGGATATGTTTTTTGCTGATATAAACATGACCGTTGTTGAATTCCTCAATATAGCGCTCGTATGACTGAATAAACCGCTCAATGGTGGATCGGAAGGCATAGAGGGAGCTTTCAAGGCGCTTAACAAGCAATATCTTCATGAACTTGGCAAGGTTCTGCTGGCCCTGAATTTCGGTCTGTTTTGCCTCGCCCTTATAATATTCCTGTTTTAATGGCTGATATCTCGCATATGTGAAATCTTGTGCGAGGCGTTCAATAGTTTTATTAAAAATCGTGTTTTCTTCTGTGCTGAACTGATAAAATAGAGGTTCCGGATCGGCTACCTCTGGAAATTTTAAATCCTGTTCTTTCAGATCGTTGCCATAATAATTCTGCACCTCTGTTCGTGTGCGGCGAATCATGAGATATTTAAGGACTCTTTCACGGATTGCTTTGGAATTTTCACGAACCGTTTTCAGGTATTCCTCACGGTCTTTTTTGCGGTCCAGTTTTTTGAGTTTCTTTTCCAGTTCCCCAAAGAAATATTCAAGATCGCGAACATTGGGAATGGTGCTGTTTTTCCCGGGTTGAAAGAGTTTGACCTGGCTCAAAATGTCCTTGGGTGAATTGTTGAGGGGAGTGGCACTCACCAAAACAACCTTCTTCCCACGACAGATTTTATACAGCGTTTCGTATGTCGGTGTGGCTTCCGTGCGAAAGCGATGAGACTCGTCGATAAAGACGTTATCATATTTTTCTACGCCCCTTTTCAGGAGATCATCCAACTTGCCAATGGAACATTTCGTAAAAGGGATGCGAAAATCCTCGAACACGCTCGTCCACGATCCAGGATTGTCAGGGTCTAGAAGTGTTGGCGGGGCTAGAACAAGGGTCCGCCCGGGTAATTGTTGGGCAAGCAAGGCCGATATATAGGTTTTTCCTAAGCCCACCACATCGGAGATAAAAACGCCGCCGTATTCATCAAGAATCCTCTTGGCGGTCATCACGGCGTCTTCCTGATACCGCAAACGTTTGAAATTTATCGGTTGATAGACTCGCTCCCTATCTTCAGATGGACTTAGTTCACTCTTGAAATATTCATACAGAAATTTAAGGTAAAGTTCGTAAGGCGTAAAATTGGCAAATGGTGATTTTTCTTCGATCGTTGTAACATAGTCGCGGCTTACATCAACAGCCTTTGCCCAAAGTCGATTGAAGTTGGCCAATGCAAATTCGTAATCCGAACGATTTTTGAGCTCAATATTAAATTCGAGATTGTCCCGAAATCCTGATTGAGAAAAATTGCTGGACCCCGTAACCACACGGCCTTTATCACGATCGCCCTCGTGAAAGGTCATGATATAGAGTTTGGCGTGAATTTTGTCAGTTGGATAAGCTTTGATTTCCAATTTCCCCTCACGGATCCACTCGACAAACTTTTTTACACCCATTTCGATTGATTCGGAGGCGTTGGCCTGGATATGGAAATCGTCGGAACCTTCGAGCTCATCAAGAATACGGCCCGGCATCGCCTCTTTTGTCTCCGCATGGGATTTGAAATCAAGTTCCTGATTGCCACGTTCAATCAACTCAAAAGTACGATGATCCGTTTTAAGGCCGATGAGGATTCGTATCTTTTCTGTCTTTTCCAATGATGGATAAAGTTTGTAAAAACCGCTCAAGAAAAAGTAGCCAACTAGACAGTCAAAGAAGTGGGTATCTTCCTTGAGAAGGTCATTAAACCGGTCGAGCAAGGTTTGCCCTGACTCATTGGTTATAAACGTTAAATCAGTACTCATTTATTCACATCTTTCATTACTTTTTTGATGACTGCATCACCTTTTTGAGCAGTTCTTCTAAATCCTTCTTTTTATATAGCCGATACCCATTTACCGGATGGCGATGGGTTTTAATCTTGCCGCTTCTCTCCCAATTCCTGAGAGTACCCGCCGACACACCCAAAAAACGTGCCGCCTCGTTGATGAGTAGATAGTTTTGCAGGTTATCCATAACGGCCTAAGTGAATAGTATAATTTGGTTCCTTTGTCAAAGGTTGACAAGGTTTACGAGGGCTTGCAACTCGAGAATCCTCGCCGCCACAAATGGCTTTTTGAAACAAAAAACTATGCGGACGTCGGAACCGGCCAGTCGCAACGATGGGGCAGCACCTGTGTTCAATATTTTGCCGGATTAGAGTTGAAAAGCAGCTACAGAAGAAACGTGACCAAGGGACCAGCTGTGATTTCGATGCGTTCGGCGGGCTCTTCTATGACATCGCCATCTATGTTATAGTGCATTGGCTCATCAAATTCCAAAACAACCTTGCCGGCCATCTCGTCGATGTAATGAGGACTCCCAGAAGGCTTTGCCATTAGCGCACTTGGAAAGGTCAAAACCAGTTGCCTCCCGGTACAGGATATTCCTACAAACTGGAATTTCCCGTTGACGGTAGTTGCCCGGTAAAGCGGCCTGAACCTAAAACCAAGCGTTTCCATCGTTCCGGAAAATATCATCATGTAGTTTTTGAAGGGCATTAGTCTTCCATCGACGTAGATCCTCGCATTAAACCGCCTAGTCAAATGCTGCGAAAACCTGCCTGCTAGCAGGGAAGATATGGATGCATGAACAAGAAGAGAAAAACCCCTCATCGGTGTGGGCTCAGGAACACTTTGATATTTTCTTATAAATCTGTCGATGAGCCCCATCCCGAACAAAAAACCATGTCTCCCATTGATACAGACAAGATTTATCTTTTTTTCGCCAAAGGCCTCATTGCTATGGTACTTCATGATGAGATCCGACAGGATTTTTTCGGAAGAACCTTTAATGCCCAACTGGGTGGCTAAATTGTTCATCGTGCCACCGCGAAGTACCGCTATTTTAGGAAGCGGCTTTTCACCGTAAACATCCATAAAGGCGGTAAGCGTTTGATGCAAGGTGCCATCACCGCCGGAAATGCCGAGTATTTCGATGTCGCGCTCCTTAAATTCACGGGCAAGCTCGCTCACCTGAGCCAGAGTTTCCGTGGCATGGCAGGAACCTTTGTCGCCGACTATGAACCCAAATTGCAAAATCCTGTCGGGCTTTTTTTTATTGGCCCTGGAATGAGGATTTAAAATGACACCTATGCCAGACATCACCCGCCTCCTGACTGCCCTGTCAAACCGCTTTTTTGGCCACTTTTCGACTTAAACCTGCGCCTGCCTCCCCTAGATCTTCTGCGTTTTTTAAATTCCCGTTTTTGATCGTCGGAAACACCCTGCTCTTTCGCAATAGGAACGACCTCAGAAGCTTCATTAATTTCATTTCGAGACGCTAAATCAGAGCCCGAGGGAACCGTTACAGTCTTTTCGGAAATTTTTCTTCGTTTCATCAGCTCTTTCACGATAAAACTCGCCACCTGAGACGGCTTCGTGCCCGGCCCAAAGCCAGCATCATATCCGAGCTTTAATGCGATAGGATGATCGAGCCTTGGCCCTCCAACTATCAAAAGCACGTCCTTGCCTATTCTTTTATCTTTTCTGGCAAGCTCGATGAACGCCTTGAGATTTTTTATATGGCTGTCCCGCTGGGTCACCACCTGAGATATAAGCACCGCGTCGGCGTTAAGCTCCGCGGCTTTCTCGATAAGAACCTCGCTTGAAATCTGGCTTCTTAGGTTGTGCGCCTTGATGAGAGGATATCTTTCAAGACCATAATCCCCGGCAAAACCTTTCATGTTCATTATCGCGTCTATACCTACCGTATGGGCGTCTGTGCCTATTGCGCCGCCAACCACCACAAGCGGTTTATCAAAATGCCGGGACATATATTCGACAAGCCCCTTATAGTCCATGAACTCGGCTTCTATCTTGGGAACTTTTATTTTCGTGATATCTATAAAGTGCCTGGCGTTGGCGTACACCACGAAAAATGAAAAATCTTCTCCCATCGATTCCATCGTGGCCACCGAGACGTTTTTTAACCCCAGTTTTTCCACGTATTGTTTGGCGGCTTCTCTGGCCTCGGCGGATGCGGCTACCGGAAGCGTAAATGACATTTGTAGGCATCCGTCATCTAGCCGGTCACCGTAGGGTTTTATCTTTTTTTTGTTTATCTTAAGCATCCCTTTTCACCCTTCACAATATTTCAGTACAAAAATCAGTCTGAGTGTTTTTCTTTTAAAATATCGAGCACCGGATTGAAATAGAACCTATCCTTCTGAAAAACTCCCTCAAGACCTTTGCCTCCGTTTTCGTCTCTTTCGATTTCGGCAAACATCCCCTTTGAGATCGCTTTCATAAGCCCCGCCTGCTCGATCTTCACAAGATATTTGTGTGTATTTTCAAGAACGGTATGCGCCCTTCTGGCTATTTTTCCGTTGGGATTGAAGCTTATTTCGTCACCTATGCTTCTTGCGTTTTTGAAAATATAATTGGCGTTTCGAAGCGCCCAAAACCTGTCCTGAAGATGGGGATTGTGCATGGCCTCCGTCGGTATGCCCAAAAGCTGAATTGACTGCTCGGTTATGATTCCAACAAAATTAAACATCGCATCTTGCACGTTACCCTTGAAGATGTCGCCTGTCATGTGCTTGGTGGGCGGCATGTATTTGATGGGCGCACGCGGAAATATCTCGCGCACCATCTGGGCTTGGGCCAGCTCATAGAGAAAACCGTCCTCTACCTCAGGGTCGATCTCGAAGGCATGGCCAAGCCCCATAAGTTCCGGAGGAAGCTGCGCGTTTTGAGCAAAACATTCGTTTATGAACTGGCTGGCAAAAACATGATGGGCGTTTTTGATCGCATCGGTAGTGGTGAGATAGTTGTCCTCGCCGGTGTTTATGACGATGCCGGATTTGGCGCAGATGAGCCTTGAAAAGTATTGATCGACGAAAGTTCGCTTCATGTTTATGTCGCGAAACAATATGCCGTACATGGAATCGTTAAGGAGAACGTCTAACCTTTCGAGCGCGGCAACGGCGGCTATCTCGGACATGCAAAGTCCCGACGAATAATTGACGAGCCTTATATACCTTCCAATTCTTTGGGAGGCATGATCGAGAGCATCGCGCATGACCTTGAAATTGGCCTGAGTTGCAAGAGTACCTCCCGAACCTTCGGTGGTGATGCCGCAAGGCACATAGTCGAGGAGGGACTGGGCCGTGGTGCGTATGACAGCTATGATGTCGGCGCCGCACTCAGCTGCGCTTACCGCTTGGGCCGCATCGTCGTATATGTTGCCGGTAGCTACTATGAGATATTTCCAAGGCGTTGGAGGAAGACCGAGTTTCGATCTCAATCCGTCCCTCTTTCGACGGGCCTCCACGAGCGCATCGATACCTTTTTGAGCAAGCTCCCGTCCGGCTTTTAGCACCTTTTCTGCCGGAACATCCGGAATATCGGCGAAACAAAGTTCGTCCTTCGCAAGCTTTTGGGCAAGCGTTTTGGCATCAAGCCCTGTGTGCACGAGCGCTTTGGAAAACAACCAAGCTATCCCCCGGCGCAGCTGGTCTTTCTCCAGACGATCCACTATCAAGTTCACATGCGGCATCTCCAGATGCGCATCGTCCACCCCAAAAAGCCGCAGTACCGAGCGTTCTATCGAAGTCGTCGAATGTCTATCTATGTATTTTTGAACGGGCGAAACGATCCTTTGCGCTAGGCTCCTGCAATCGTCTATTTTGTCCCGGTCAAGATTGAGTTTTCTATAGGTCATGTCTTTCTTCCGTTCTTTAAGTTCCGGTAGGCTATATTTTCGGTTCCAGATTGATCCTTTTGCCCGCTACGAGATCCCAGTAGGCCCTGTCGGAATCGCACTCTACAGACATTTTAGAGGCAATCTCGCTCGCAGTAGAACAGGCGCAATCGCGTTCCCTTGGATGGGCATAGCTGCTTATCATGCCGCGATAATTTCGGACCACCGTACGTTCATGAGTGAGCGTTAGCAGATAGTTTGGCATCACGGGTATCTTTCCGCCACCACCCGGAGCATCGATAACAAACGTGGGAAGCGCAAGACCCGAGGTGTGCCCGCGCATAAACTCCATTATTTCAAACCCCGTAGAAACGGGAGTCCTGAAATGCTCTATGCCCTCGGCAAGATCGCATTGATATATGTAATAGGGCTTCACCCTGATGCGAAGCAGCTCGTGCATGAGTTTTTTCATCACCACCGGATCCGAATTTATTTTCCTCAAAAGCACCGACTGATTCGATATCGGAATACCGGCATCGGCTATTCTCGAGCAGGCATCCCAGGCTTGCTTGGTTATTTCATAGGGATGATTGAAATGCGTCATGAAATACACCGGCTGATATTTTTTGAGCATATCGACATAGTCGCCGGTCACGCCCATCGGAAAGACACATGGCATTCTACTGGCGATGCGTATTATTTCTACGTGTTTTATGGCTCGCAGTCCTTTTACGATATGCTCTAGCATGCCCACCGAAAGCATGAGAGCGTCGCCGCCGGAAAGAATGACATCTCTCACCTCTTTGTGCTGTTTGATGTATTCTATCGCCTGATCGTGTTCGCTTGCGAGCTGCGTCGAGGTGCGGTCGAGTATATGACGCTTTCTTGTGCAAAATCTACAGTACATCGAACAAACCTCCGATACCAAAAATAGAACCCTATCGGGATATCTGTGCACAAGCCTTGGCACCGGGGAATCGGCATCTTCGGAAAGCGGGTCGAGAAGATCTCCCAATCCTGCTGTGAGTTCGACGGGCTGCGGTATCGCCTGAAGTCTTATTGGACACTCGGGATTTTTTTGATCTATGAGCGAAAGATAATACGGCGTTAGCTGGCACCTTGAGCTTTCTATTGCCTTCGCTATGCCGACCTTTTCGTTTTCGGAAAAAACCATCACCTCCGCAAGCTCTTTGGCTGTGGTCACGACATTTTTTAATTGCCAAATACGATCGTTCCACTGGGCAGGCGAAACATCCTTCCATTTTTTTATGTGCTGATAATATTTAGGATCGCTCGTGTCGATCATGGGACCCTCCATCAACCACTTTCTATTTTGAACCAAATTTCTTATCGAACCACCCACGAACTTTGACGTTTTTTCTATAGAGTTCCAGCGTAAACTCGGCGTGGTTAGGGGCATAACCGTTGCCTATTATCATCTCAACGTCCATACCTATGCCCTCTGCGCCCAGCGCGGCTTTTTGAAAATTCGTAGCCATATTGAAAAAATAGACCTTACCGCCCTGCCTGCAAGCGAGCACGCTCGAAAGCTCTGTGCCTTCCACGTTGGCTGTATTTATCACCAGATCGCACATCCGGCCAGCCGTTGCCTTTTCGATCTTTTCCAGAACATCGGTAGGCTTTAGTGCATCGGCAATAAAGCATTCGTCGGCAAAGCCAAGTTCCAAAAAGGATTCTACGCTCGATTGGCGGGTCGCCGAGGCTATTATCCTGCAGTCTGCGCCTAATTTTTCGCGTATAGCGGCTGCGCAAAGTATGCCCGATTTGCCGGTGCCTATTATGTAAACTGTATCGCCCTTTTTGACTAAACGGTCGGCCTGCGGTGGAGCGCCTGCCACATCGAGCAGTGCCAAACATACGTTTAAATCTATATCAGAGGGAATTTTTGCCAAAACGCCGGAATCAAAAAGCACTGCCTTGCCTTCTATATCTATCTGTTCACTTTCGCGCACCGCCTTGATTTTATTTATTATAAGCGGGGTCAAGGTGAGCGACACTAGAGTACACACGTCATCGCCAACCTTAACGCCACCAGGATTGGAATATTTAGATCCTATATCGGCGACCTTGCCTAAAAGCATACCTCCAGAACCCGTCACGGGATTCATCTGTTTACCCATTTTCTCTACATTGGAAAGAACTTGATCGGCGACGCCACCCGGATTGCCTTTGTTTGCCTCCCACATTTGCCTGAAAGAGGCTGAATCGATGTTGAGTGTCTTCACATCTATGAGTATTTCGTTTTCATAAATTGGAAGCGAATTATCCACCTTAAATGCCGCCTGAGGAAGTGCGCCTTTTGGATTTACAACTCTGTGAAGACCGTAACGATCGCCGCCTGTTCTGTAGTCCGACATGAAAATACCTCCCTTTTTTCAACCAATTGGAAGGCCTCTTTAATCAGACTTGCGGCGGCAAGTCAAACCCCAACACAAAACCGCACAATCTGGCGCCTTAAATCCAATATCTCTGTTAAAATGAATGCGAATTTCTGACGATTACAGCAAAATAAACTGGCCCGAGCTTGGAGGTGCATCGCTTCGTCTGTCTGCTGATGGGACAAGCCTGCCGTCAGCCAAAATGCGCTGGCCGCACCTTGCGCACCATCTGGCTCCGTCAAGGCGCTTTGAAAGGCGCATTGACTTGCATCTTGGACATCTACTTTTGGGTTTTTTTCTAAGCTGATCCATTAGCGCCGATGAATAGTTCAATGTTCGTTCATTTTTCAAGGATAAAATTATTTAAAAAGCCCCGGCGCAGGACCGGGGCTTTTTCACTTCTACACAAAGCATCATAACCTATGTCTTCCATACATAAAAAATTACCGCATTTACTTTTTGTTGAGTTTTTTCCTCTTCACATAACTCCAAAGTCTCTTGGTCATTGCGCTAGGCGCTATCGGAGATTTGCCGAATACGTTCTCGAGAGAATCCCGGCACCCACAGAAATTAATGGTATAGCCGCCAAACGCCTTCTTCGAACCTTTCTTCTTGGCCTTCTTTTTAGCTACCTTCTTCTTCACAACTTTTTTCTTCTTTGCGACTTTCTTTTTCTTCTTTACGACTTTTTTCTTTGCCGCCTTCTTCTTCGTGGTTTTGCGTTTCTTCTTGATCATAATTTCCCTCCTGACGTCTGAGGGCGCCATCCGACCATTCGGAAAACGACGCCAAATTCTATATTTCTTACCACTCTTGATGTTTTTTATAGCAAATTTTTAAAGAAAAAAAAATAAAAAAACCCCCTACGCAAAAGGGGGCTAATTTAAACAATAGATCGTTGATTCAGGATGTCATAACTGTATGCCCTTTAGTAAATCAGATGCGGGCAAGCCAATTTTTGTGAAGCGGATTCTTCCCGCGCACGGCGTTAAAATACGCTTCCTGAAGCTTTTGAGTTATGTGACCGGGCTTTCCGTGACCTATCTGACGATTATCTACTTCACAGACAGGCGTAACTTCGGCGGCCGTTCCGGTAAGAAAAACCTCGTCACACAGATAAAGAAAATCGCGCGTAAACTTATCTTCTTTCACTTCGAAATTCATATCTTTTGCAAGCTCCAAGACTGTTGCTCTCGTTATTCCCGGCAGAATAGGAGATGTCGTAGGCGGAGTGCGAAGTATGCCGTCTTTTACACAGAAGATATTCTCGCCGGAGCATTCTGCCACATAACCCTGAGTGTCGAGCATGATCGTTTCGTGAAAACCAGATTTCATCGCCTCTCTCTTCGCAAGTATAGAAGTAACGTACTGACCGCATATCTTACCCTGCACCATTCCCACGTTTACGTGATGACGGTTAAACGAAGACACCCTGACACGAACACCTTTTTCAAGCGCTCCTTCGCCGAGATAGGTTCCCCATTCGCGGGCTATTATGGCGGCCTTTGTCGGATTTATGGCAGAAAGACCGAAAGAACCGACATCACAGTACATTATCGGACGCAAATAGCACTCTTCAAAACCATTCTCCTTAACACACTTTATGTGTGCATCGTAGATTTGCTCTCTTGTGTATGGAGGATCCATCATGAGTATTTTCATTCCATCGAAAAGTCGGCCGACATGTTCTTTGAGTCGAAAAATTGCAGAGCCTCCGTCTTCGAGTTTGTAGCACCTTATGCCCTCAAAGACGCCAAGTCCGTAATGAAGCGTTTGGGTAAGTACAGAAACATTTGCCTGACTTGCATCGACGAACTCTCCATTCATCCATACTTTCCGGCCTTCACCTGCCATGACACCCTCCTTTGGCTCTTTGTTTTATGTGGGCAAGGGCCTTCTAGGACATGAAGGCACGGGAGGCAACCTAAAAATAGCAGTTTCATAGCTTTATTGTCGCCGTTAAAAACAATAGCCGATGGACATTTCAAGAAAACGCCACCGACCTGCATATAAGCCGAATAAAAACGAGATTTCATGAAGAGTACCGAAATAATACAGATCTATCACACAAGATCATGAGCCAAGACAAAAAAGATGAGTGAAAACAATTTTTTCAGAATGGGTTAATTTAAGCACTCTGCAAGATTGCTTGGCGGACATTGTCCGTTTTCTAGCTGTTTTCGCCTTAGATTGAGTGTACAGCTAAAGCTCGAATCGCCTACCAATTTCTGGCAGTGGGCGACAGGTTCTATGCAGAAATGATCCGGCTGACATATTTTGTCATTACGATTTCCCATTTCATATCCATTTGCTTTCATAATTGGAAAGCTCTCCGGACGAAGAGTTTGCCAGCAAAAGGAATCTTTAAGGTGAGTACCTGCTGCAGTTGCGTCTTTTCTCAGCTTGGATTTTGCAAATTTTGCACCTATGAATTTATTGGCCTGCTCGGCAAATTTGGCAGAAGATTCATTTCCTTTACGTTGTAATTTTATCTTCGCCTCCATATTTATGAAATGATCTGGAACATATTTTCCACCGCACAAATCACAGGTGGAATCGCCGCAGGGAATGCTTCTTGTAAGTGCCGATCCCGGATCTGGATTTTGATGTACGGATGAAGCACCTGATTTATCGGCGGGGGCAGATGTTTTGTTTGCATCTCCCACATTATCAAGGACGTTTTTGGCTTTATCTGTAAACTTTCCAAATTGTGCATGAAGCGTGAAGCCTGCAAAGCATACAATTACCGCTACAATCAACAGTACCATCATTTTCTTCATATCCCCCCCTTTTTTAATAACACCAAACCCGGATAATCTTCTATTTTATCTTGGGTCTAAAATCAATAACGTTTTTGGTCCTTTGGTTTTCTAAATTATCGAAATCGTCCTAACAAAAATCAGCCTACATCGTTCGCAAAAATATTTTTGGTGAGAATATCGTTTCTAAACGTGAAATCGACAAGTTACGCCATGACGAAAGGTCTGCCGGTTCTTTGGTCGATGGCGATTTCGGGCCTTACGCCAAACACGTCTTCGATCAACCCGGGGGTTAAAATTTCGTTGGGCCTGCCCAATGCCGCGATGCGGCCCTCTTTAAAAAAGCAGATCCTGTCGCATATCGATGATGCAAGCGATATATCGTGCAAGGCGCACACAAAGGTCATTCCCCCGGAGTTGAGAGATTTTATTATTTCCCTAAGCCTTGTTGTATGCAGCAGATCCAGATAAGTCGTCGGCTCGTCTAATATGAGTATCTGCGGTTCCTGCGCCAACGCACGGGCCAGAAACACCCGTTGCCTCTCACCGCCGGAGAGTTCGCTTATCGGGCGGGCGGCAAATTCGTCGCAATCGGTCGCTTTCATCGCTTCAAAAGCCTTGGCGATATCGTTTTTAGATTCGAAACCAAGCGCCGAAACGTGGGGAGTCCTGCCCATCATCACTATTTCCAGGGCCGTGAAACCAAACGGTGCACGAGCCCCTTGTGCGAGCACCGCAATTTTACGAGCTCTTGTTCGTGGGTGCATCGACGAAAGCATGTGCCCGTCTATCGATATGCTGCCGCAGGAAGGGTTTAAAAGTCCGCTCATCAGTTTTACGAGCGTGGATTTGCCGGCGCCGTTGGGTCCCAAGATGCAAAGCACCTCTGCGCGCAGGACCTCAAGCGAAACATCGCAAATTGCGTTGCTTCTTCCCCCGTAAGAAAATGACACCCCGGCAAGTTCAATCATATTTTCGCGACATACCCCTTTTTAAAAGCACCATGAAAAGTGGCGCACCGATGATAGCGGTGATGACGCCCACCGGAAGCTCGGTTGCGTATCCCGTGTTCATAAGCACCGTCCTCGCGCCGGCATCGGCCAGCACCAAAAAACTCGCCCCTGCAAGCCCCGAGGCCGGTATGAGAAGCCTCTGGTCCGAGCCGAAAACAAGTCTTATCGCGTGCGGAACGAAAAGCCCCACAAAGCCTATAAGTCCTGAGGCCGCCACCGCCGCGCCAACCATAAGCGATGCGGCAAAGAACACCGCCGCGCGAAGTTTTGTCGTATCTATTCCAAGCGCCCTAGCCTCGTCGTCGCCTATTAAAAGGGCATTCATCCTGCGAGACATAAAAACAAGCGCCACAAATCCGGCAATCACGAAGACCGCTACCGCGGCCAGCGTTTCCAGTCCGGTCTCCTCAATATTTCCTATCAAAAGAAACAGTATCTGATACGCCTCCTCCATCGTGACCACGGCATTTATAAAAAGGATCATGGCGAAACAAAATGCGTTGAAGACGACGCCTGTGAGCAAAAGCTCGGCGGCGCGAAATTTTCCGCGAAAGCCGACCACGAAGAATATGGAAAAAATCGCAACTATCGACCCCGCAAACGCCAAAGTTGATATGTAGAAAAACGGCAAACCAAGACCGACAGCCAGCACGCTCCCTAGCGCTGCTCCTCCGGATATGCCAAGTATGAAAGGATCGGCCAGCGGGTTTTTGAGTATGGCCTGAAATGCACCGCCGGATGAGGCCAGCGCCATTCCCACCAGCGCGGCCAGAATTGTTCTGGGCAATCTGGCTGTGAAGAGTATGAGGCGCGATCTGGGATCGTCTGAAAATAGCTCTATCGATTCGCTCCCCATCGAAAGCGCAAGCACAATAGAAACTCCCAGCACGACCGCAAGCGCCGCCATCGTGCCGAGATATCTTTTTTTTGTAAGATATGAGGCCAATTCAGTCCCCGTGTATCAATTTTGCCAGACGATCAAGGCCGTCTAGAAGTCGCGGTCCGGGCCTGAAGTCTTCGGTTTTGAGCGTGTAAACACGTTTATTTTTTACCGCGGCGATTTCCGGAACCCGCTCCCATACCTTGCCGCCATGACGATCATTCTCGTTTCCCATGGACAGATCTATTATCACCTCCGGATCGGCGGCTATCATTTCTTCCAGTCCTATTCTGGGATAGGGTATCTTGCTAGCCGACATCACATTTATCGCGCCTATCGCGGGAAGATATTCTTCAATGAAGGAGGCGCCTCCGGCAACGACCAAAGGGCGCCTTCCCCAGACTATGAACAATCTTTTAGGAGTATGTTTGCTCCAGCGCGATTCCATCTCGATTAGGGCGTTTTTCATCTTTGCCGCAAGCCTTGTCCCATCGTCAGGGCGTCCCATGAATTCCCCGATTTTTTTTACGGATTCCAATATTTCACTTTGGGAATCAAACGACAAAAGTTCCACGCGAAGCCCGAACTTCTCGAGATTTTTTACGGATTTTCTGCTCGAGTTCTCCTTTGAACCAAGGACGATGTCGGGTTTTAGCGAGATGATTTTTTCGACGTATGGCCGCGTGTAATCGCCCACGATGTCGGGCCTTGTGGAGCTTTCCGAAACGCTGCAATATTTTGTCACGCCCACGAGCATTTCCGAATGTCCCATGGCGACTATCGTGTCGGTGATAGCGGGTTTTAGGGATACGATTCGCAATTTTGCCGCCGCCTCTCCGGAGGTTGCCGCAAGAAAACCAACTGCTGCGAAAAGAAAAAACTTTTTCATTGCAAACCCTCAAGGTTAATCATCCAAATCTCGCCTGTTGATACAGATTGATAGAGATGTCCGCCATAGACGAGGGCCGGTCCCGCCATGCCGGGAAGCGGGGTTTCAAGAACGTCCGCCCAACCATTTGGCGACGTATCTAAAAACATCGCCTTTCCATCAAAATCCGACAATGCGGCCAGATCGCCTAATGCGTTGATGGACGAAATAAAATTCGCCACACCTTCAATCGGTCTTCTAAAAACGATCTCTCCGGAATCGGGATCTGCGCCGTAGAGCGCATTGAAAGGAGCTTGGATGCCAACGAGTATAGCGCCGCTTCTGGTGATTGCAAGCGCTGGCCCTATCTGGGCCGTCACTGGAGAACCGTCTTTAGCTGTTATGATTATAGCCCGCCTATCCATTCCCGGATAACTGAATATATCGAGAGCGGCGTTAAGGTTGCCATCGCGATCATAGCTATTGGAAGAAAGCACTGCAAAACGCTGTATGCCCCGCACTAAAACCTCATCCATCAAGACCATGCCTGTTGGATTGACGCCGCTTGTGATATAGGCGACGCCATCGTCATGAGCTATCGTGCCGTCTGGGGCCAAGTCGAAACAACTTACGGTTCCCGGATTATATGATGTTGCGCCGGGATCTCCGGATATCTCATCTAGGTTGGAACTCGCCACGCAGATTTTCCCTCCGATATAGAGCATGCCGTTTGGAAAGGTTTGATTAAACGAAATTGCATGACCTTCTTCGTCCCGGACAAATTCTCTGGATAGATCTATGGCATCCGCAATTTCGCCGGTTCTTCCGTTTATTATGCTAAAACCATGAAAACCGCTTCCGGCAAATTCGGAATGCGCGACAGCGTGATAATTGCCCGGCAGCGAAATGTGGTTTGATGGATAACCTTCCACAGTCCCCACCATGTTCCAACGATCGCCATCAAATCTAAAAAGGCCGTTTGTCGCCGGCTCGCCGCCGCAGGTCAGGTATGACAATGAATCATATTCGCTAACAGAGTATGAGGCAGGAAAGGCACAAGGGGCCTCTGAATAAAACTCCGCAACCGGCGCCCTCGGGGGCTCGGGTAAAATTTCCGAATCAGCAGTGTCTGTAGTCCCTGAAGTATCGTACGAAATGCCGGACGTATCCGCCAAAACGTCGGCCGCGTCTAAGAAATTATTTCCAGCATCGAACCGGGGAGTGCCCATGTCTGAAGGATTTGTTTCTGCGTCTAAAGGTAGCGTCCCGGTATCGAAAGGCCCAGCGCCATCAGCTTTGCCTCCATTCCCGGCGTCTGCCGCACCGCGATTTCCTTTTTCCGTTGCCGGACTGCATCCTGCTAAAAAGAATCCTGCGCTTAACATATAAAACTCCTTTCGTTACTAGTTTTTAATTTTTCCGTTTATGACAGAAACCGCATCGAGATCAAAGCCGGCCGCTCCGCCCGCCCCGAAGCCTTCCAGATCCCTTATCTTGATGTATCTTGCCTCCGTCACACCGAGGTCTGATAAATCAAACGCATCTCCACCAGCCGTGTTTGCATCGAACGGACTTATATCGTTGTTTGGGTGCGAATAGACGGGACTCCATCCCGCACATCCGTCGTATGGATAGGAAGCGTTATGACAATGAAATTCCAGAAAGTTTATGCCGTCGTTTGATACGCTGACGATCCCCAATTCCTTAAACGGCGATGAAGGCTTTCCTCCGATCAAAAATGCATTTTCAAAGACGATGAAATCATATCCCGGCCCATCGATCAATCTACAGCTTCCAAGGTCGAGAACGATTTCACCGCCTATTCCAAGCGACAAGACATCCGTGCCGCCCTGCCCCGCACCGCCACCTTTAGGCGGCCCCAAAACCACGTTTGGATAATTGTTCTGCCCAAAGCCTGCGCCGTTGCCATAGCTTACGGAGTGGACGCTCTGTGCAAATCCGCGACAGTCGTGATCGTCTGATCCTTCAGGTGGCAGAGGAGGCAGGTCCGCCTCGTCACCGGGTGGATTGAAATCGGGGACGTAAGCTAGGGCCGGAGCGTCGCTTATCGCCGCCACGAGAGTCCCCGGATAACTCGTGAGGATAAAAAGATCCGCACCTTCATAATCGATACCGCGTGAGCCGGGCCTTACGGCGATCGGCCCGGCGCCGGTATTGGCTCCGGTTGGATTTTCGGCAGTCACTCCGGCCGGGTATCCCACAACGAGGCCCTCGCCTATCACGGGATCCGTAACGCTTTGAAGATCGTAGGGGAACACCGTGCTTTGCTCGAAGCTAGCTGCGTACATGAAAGCATCGTCCACCGAAACTGCGATGTCGGTTATGTAATCGCTGTCGCTTTCTCCCGCTATTATCGGATTGTCGATACCGCGAAGCACCTGTTTGTTGATGAAATCGATTTCATAGATGTATGGATACGAATGCGATCCTACAAAACCTATCGAACCGTCATGGGTAAGCCTTACCGGATGAAACGATGCGGCCGCCATTCCAAGATTGAGCGAAGAAATTATTTCCAGAGTGAAAGGATCTACAACGTCGATTACAGAGTCCGTTGCCGGCGCTCCCTTGGCGTCTATTATGTTGAGCACGCCGCTATTTGTGACGATGAGTTCGCGGTCGTTTCTTGACGCAAGCCCGGTCGGATTGTAGGCGCTTGTGACGAAAAAACCCACCCGCTCAAGAGCTCGGCCATCTTGAATTTCAAAAACCTGAACGGTGCCCGGCGCCGTCACGGATGGCGTTTCAGTGGAAATGTAGTTGGCCGTGGCTACAAAGAGCAAATCGCCTATTCTCGTCATGCCAGATGGAAACGACGGGGTTATCGTGGAAGCTGCTGCGCTTCCGTCGGAGTTTTCAAGACCTGACCCGATATCTAGGAGTCTGGTGGCTGAGGTATTATAATAGATGTATCCACTTTGGGGGCTGAAATAGATGATCGAGGTGGAGGTAAGCAAAAATGCCTCGTCTATGCCGGAGACAACGAGCCTTGCAGGTATTCCCGAATTTCGAGGACTTGCCATGCCTGCGAATTTGTCTGAAAGCTGCATGGGATTTTTGTCGATGTTTACCGCTATCACCGCAGAGGGCATTGACGTGCTCACTATGAATGCCGTCGATTTCATACCGTCTATGTCCGGGATCACGATGTCGGCCGGAAAGTCGCTCGAAAGGGAAAATGACGGCGGCAGTATGGACTCGTCGGCAAATCCCCCCGATGAGGTGCTCACGCTACTAGAGCCACATGCCAGGCCAAACGCGACTATTGCGAGTACAAAAATGTTTTTTCTCATATTTTATCCCTTCAACTGTTTCATATCTTGGCACCCAGAGTAACCTGATAACTCCTTCGCGGAAGAGGAAAAGAAAGCCTATCGTAGCGCTGCACGTTTCCCAGGTCCTTCGCTTCGGCCGTGGCGAAGAAGTGTTTCGCGAAAGTTAGCGTGGCTCCCGCGTCAACTGACGTGTTGCCTGAAATATACACGGTATTGGCCGTGTTTACGGGATAGCCGCCGGTTATGTAGATATCGGCAAAAAGGACGATCGGGCTTATTCGTCCTTCTATGTGAAAATTCGCCGTGTGCTTCGGGCGGCCCGGAAGACTTCTTGAAGAACCGGCGTAGTGGGCATCAAGCCAGGTGTAATTACCGCTGATTCCAAGATATTTGAAAGGATCGATCGCGACCTGAATTTCTATGCCTTGGATGAACGCCTCGAAGGTGTTTACCGGCTGTATGGTCGTCGCAGATATGGGGACGAAGACGATCATGTTGTCTATTCGATTTTGAAAATAGGATGTCTCTAGGGAAACGTATTTAGGTTTGATTATAAACCCGGCGTCCCAGTTAAGCGCCTTTTCGTCTAGCAGGTCTGGATTGCCTCGTAGATAACCCTGATCGGGAAAATATAATTCTCCAAAGTTAGGGTAGCGGTGAGAGCGTCCGACATTGGATTTAAGTTCTATCCACGACGCTGGTTTGGCGACAAGACCCATCCTCCAGCTTGCGCAAAAGGATCTTTTCGTCGCCTTTTCGAAACTTGCCTGAGGTATTACGAACAATCGGTCGTCAAAAAAACCGGCTGTCTCCTCTATCATTAGAGTATTTGTAATTCTCGTTTTCGTTCCCATCAAATTCGCACCGGCGCGGGGAGAGCTGTCGCTTGAACGATCGTATCTTAAATTGTATCTGGCGGTTGAAGCGAGGCTTGCGTGGGCGGTGGAAAGCGAATGCATGAACCGTGCGTGCCATTGCGGCGACTGGTTTAGATATGTAACGTCTATGGGATTTCCGACAGCCGGCGACGGATCGGTGAAATAATCGTGATCCATGAAATACGTGGCACCGGTCTCGAATGAAAGATTTTTGGAAAAAAATTCGTCTGCCGTAAAGATCGCGCTTACGGTATCGCG
>Ga0351834_1035_pt1 | contig 25181 bp, 21 predicted proteins | sample BONcelHFGM3001C6_FD_206754 | JGI IMG/M metagenome (GOLD analysis project Ga0351834, IMG submission 206754) | Enriched cells from coal bed in the Powder River Basin, Montana, United States - BONCAT cells FGM rep1 HSBNCT.FGM.300.1.C6 ... | reverse complement strand
GTTTCAGTGGGATTCACTGCGCGGTGCTGAAGAGCAATGCATACGGTCATGGTATCAGGGAGATGCGTACCCTGGTGGACGAAGCCAACTGGCTTGCCGTCAACTCAATCGACGAGGGGCTCGAGCTGAGGGGGCTGGGCGAAACCCGGCCGGTCCTGCTGCTTGGCCATGTTGACCTGGCAAGGCTTCATGAAGCACGCGAGGCCGATCTAAGGCTGATCGTCTACAACAGTGAAACCCTGGCGGCAATCGCCTCACTCCCCCCCTCTGAAAGAAAGCTCAGGGTGCACCTTCACCTTGAGACCGGCACCTGGCGCCAGGGAGTACTTCCCGAAGACGCCTGCGGTTTCGCCGGGCGGATCATGAACATGACCGGAGTGTTCCTTGAGGGCATAAGCACGCACTTCGCAAACATCGAGGACACCCTCGAGCACAACTACGCCAGAATGCAGCTCGACACTTTTGAAAAGGTTTGCGGGGACCTGTCCGCGGCAGGCATCGATCCACCCGTGCGTCACACGGCATGCACCGCTGCCGCCATTCTCTTCCGCAACACGCATTTCAGCATGCTCAGGACGGGTATCGGCGTTTACGGCCTCTGGCCTTCAAGAGAGACAAGGCTGTCCGCAGAAACCGCGGGCCTTCCCATGCCCGGTCTGAAACCCGTTATGACCTGGAAGACCAGGGTCGTTCAGGTGAAGAATGTTCCCAGGGGATGCTACATAGGCTACGGAGGCACCTTCCGCACCACAAGGCCCACCGTAATGGCCGTACTGCCCGTCGGGTACGCCGACGGCTACAGACGCGCCGCCGGCAACGTGGGGTGGGTGCTTGTCAAGGGTATGCGGGCTCCCGTGATGGGAAGGGTCTGCATGAACCTCATCATGGTCGATGTGACCGACATCCCCGGTGTGTGTCTCGAGGAAGAGGTCACCCTTCTGGGGTCTTCGGGGGACGAGAGCATATCCGCCGAACTCATGGGCGCATGGTGCGGAACCATCAATTACGAGATCGTTACCGGGGTGTCGCCTCTTCTGCCCCGCAGGATAGTGGGGGGGAAGCGGTGAACTTCAGGGTCATAGGCTGCGAAGGTTCAAGGCTTGAAGAGAGCAGGCTCGTGACAATGCTTCTCGGGCACCGGGTCATGCTGGATGCGGGCAGCGCCTGCAGCGTGCCCCCACGGATCCAGGACGGCCTGGACATGGTCCTCCTGACCCATGCGCACCTCGATCACCTTCTGGAACTGGGCTTTCTTCTGGACAACGTAGTCGGTTTCCGAAAACGGCCCCTCATTGTCATGGGAAGCCCCGCGTGCATTTCCATCATCAGGGAACACTACATGAACGATCGTCTATGGCCTGATTTCAGCCGCATATCCTCCGGTGGCCTTCCCGTTCTCGAGTACCGCGAAATGCCCGATCTCTCCTGGTTCGAGCTTCCAGGCGGGATAATGGCCATGTCGGTGCCCGTGAACCATCCCGCCGGAGCCCGTGGCTTCATTTTCCGCGCGGGCAACGCTGCCATGGTTTACAGCGGCGATACCGGACCCACCGAGGAGTTGTGGCAAAGGGCACGGGAGATACCCGAGCTTTCCATGGCGTGGGTGGAATGCTCCTTCCCTGACCGGCTCCGTGATCTGGCAATAGCCAGTGACCACCTGTGTCCCAGCCTCGCCCGCGACCAGATGACCCTTCTGGGCAGGCCCGATGTGCCCGCATACGCCTTTCACCTTAAGAAAAGGCTTCGGGAAGAGACCCTATCTGAGCTTGGAGCGGATTTTCTCGTGCCGGCCAACGGAGACAGTTTCCTTCTGGGTGGTCCGTGAACTTCGGCGCCCTGTCGGGCAGGCGAGTCTGCCTGCTTTCCCACTGCGCTGCAGTGGGAGCAGACCTGCAAACGACCGCAAGGGCCTTGAACCGGGCAGGGCTTCTGCATTCTGTTCTCGGCCCCCAGCACGGGTACTGGGCGGAAACGCAGGATAACATGGTGGAGTGGGAGGGGTTTCCTCACCCGGGGCTTGGTGTGCCCCTCCACAGTCTTTACGGCTCAACCCGCGTTCCCACCGATGCCATGCTGGAAGGTTCCGACGCCCTGCTGGCTGACATCATCGACGTGGGAAGCCGCTACTACACCTACATCTACTCCATGGCGTCCGCCATGCGGAAATGCGCGAAAAAGGGCATCCCGTTTTTTGTGGTGAACCGTCGCAATCCGCTGGGGGATAGCCTTGTGGAGGGCCCCATCCTCGACCCTGGCTACACGAGCTTTGTGGGCATGTATCCCATTCCCGTAAGGCACGGCCTGTCGGTGGGTGAACTGGCACAATTGTTCGCTGCGCTCGACGGGCTTCCACGGCCAGAACTGATCGAACCGGACGACAGCCCCTGGGTCATGCCCAGCCCCAACATGCCCACACGTGATACAGCTTTGGTTTACCCGGGCATGTGCCTGCTCGAGGCCACCAATCTGTCCGAGGGCAGGGGAACCACCAGACCGTTCGAGATTTTCGGAGCCCCGTGGATCGACCCTTGGCGGCTCACTGAAGCACTGGAGGGAAGCCCCTTCCTGATGGGCGCCAGGCTTCGTCCGCTCTACTTCATCCCCACATTCCAGAAGCATTCCGGTGCAAAGTGCGGGGGGGCCCAGGTGCATGTGACTGACCCCGACTCGTTCAGGCCCTTTCTCGCGGGACTCGGAATCCTCGAGTACTGCTTCAGGATGGGGGAGACCCGCTGGAACCCCCCTCCCTACGAGTACGAGTACGTGAAGATGCCCATCGACATCCTTGCGGGCTCCTCCGGCGTGCGGGAAGCCGTGGACCGTCACGATACTGATGCCCTCAATGGTATCTCCGTGACCCCGCTTTCCCGGTACAGCCAGATCCTTTCCGGGGTGGTCGGAGACCCCTTCAGGTTCAGGAACTGAGTTTTCGGCCCGGCGGTCCCTTATATTCCCGCTTCACAACCTGCCGGAACGGAAAAACCTGTGCGCATAGCGGTGATAAGCGACATTCATGGCAACCTTCCCGCGCTGGAAGCCGCGTGGCGGTCCGTCGCGACTTTCTCACCGGACATGACGGTCTGCCTTGGTGACCTGGTCCAGTTCGGACCCTCGCCTGAGCAGGTCGTCTCTTTCATCCGGACCCACGGGATAGAGACGGTCCAGGGCAACTGCGACAGGGCAGCCGGCCGTGGGCGGACCGACAGCGGCGACGAGTTCGAGAACCCTCACTGGCGCAAGCTCGCAGCAGAAACCCTTCGCTGGACCATCGAGAATCTCTCCCCCGAGTCGGTTTCGTTCCTCAGGGGTCTTCCCGACAGCACACGCTATCTTCTGGACAGACAGAGCACCCTGTTCGTTCACGGGCTTCCCGGAAGGCTGAACGAGGGCCTTCCAGCGGAAACGGCACACGAGGTCCACGACATGGTGCTAAGCCGGAACGGCTGCAGGATACTGGTGTGCGGTCACACCCACGAGCCAATGGTTGTGAGAAGGCCGGGCGGGATCATCGTGAACCCTGGCGGTGTCGGGGTTGGCACGCGCCCCGGCGGCGGCACGCTTGCTGTGATCGACATCGGGGAGGGGATCGAGCCGGTGATCGAGACAGTTGGTTTCGACTACGACGTCAGAGCGCTGGAGCTTGATTTCAGGGATGCCGGAATACCCGAGACGTTCTTTCACTGCGCCAGGCTGGGGAGGGATCCCAGGGGGCCGTGGCACACCGAAGACCCCCGTCTGAGGCAGGAGTGGGCAAGGATAGCCCCGCTTTGATGCCTTTTCCGTGAGGCTTCGCCTCCTGCCCCGGTAACCCCTGAACGGGCCATAACTCATCCGAGACGATCACTCCCCTCCAGGTCCGGTAGTACATTATCTCCCGCACTACTTCCATCCGGGGCATTGAGAAGACCCCATGGTTCGATGCTATCCATGCGTACGAATGCAGCCAGCCCGTAAAAGCAAGAAAGAACAAGGCGAAGGCCAGAGTTCCGGTACGAGGGAGCAGAAGAAGGTTCCTGAAGGCCAGCACCGAGGGCGGTATCGCCGCCACGGCAACCAGATTCCAGTCGAAGTAGGGCCCGAGCCCCAGCCGCCATCCGTAGGCCATCGCAAGAAATCCCACCGAAGCTGCCCCCAGAAACCGGTTGAAGCCGTCGTTCCTCATGTTCCCGGTCAGAATGAGAACGATCGGCACCCACCAGAACGGGAACAGCAGGAATAGAAGACCGGTGACGGCGTTGTAGTAGGTAAGTGACGGGATTGCAAGCATGTCGATGGTCGTCCACCCGTCACCCGAGCCCATGAAGTGGCTGTTGTGAAGGTTCCGGTAATCGAGCCCGTGATAAACCGCGATGATAAAGACAAGGAGCAGGGCGGTGATCATCACGGCGATGGACGCGACAACCTGCCTCCGTGCACTGCTCCTCCACGCCCTTATCCACAGCAGCATGTGCGCCGGCATCATGCACAGGGCCAGCAGGTGCATGGATATCGCCAGCCCAAGAACGAGGCTTGGCGTGACAACGCTGAGCCGGTCCTCAAGGTACTCCCGTGAAACCCAGATGTAGATCATGCAAAGGGCCATCACCCCGGCGTAGTTCTCCACATCCCCCATGAATGCCTGCATGAATCCCCCCGAGACCATCAGGAGAACGAAGAAGGGCCATCTTCGGCCGAGTTCGCGGCACGCGAGCAGGACCGTTGCGATCACGAAGACGAACCCCATCCCTGATGAAAACACCCTGTAAACCTCGAACGGGCTGAAAAGAAGGGGGTCGCCGAACGTCTGCCACAGTGACCTGATCACCGAGAACGCGAGCATCTCGTCAAGAGTCGCCCTGAACCCGCCACAGAGAAGGTTGAATGTGTGCACAAGGCCGTCATCGTTGACGAATCCGTTTGAGAGCAGCAGGAAGACGAATAGGGCGGGGACTGCTACTGCAATGGAGTACAGGGCGGCCCGCTTCATTGGAACGGGGTCGGAGCCAGGCAACTGACGGCCCGACTTTCTTGCAAGCAGTAACCCGCCGGCGAAGATGATGAAGATACCCAGAAGAGTGTCTGGCGCTATGTGTCGCAACTGATTGAAGCCATAGCGCGGCTCTTTTGTAAGGTAAGCTGAGTAAATGTAGAACAACAACTGCAGAGCCGTAAGAATGATGATGAGCATGGCGGGGTTCTTTTGCTTCATTGTTCGAAGATAAGCGCCGGAAGTTTTTTCCGGCAACATCCCCACACGACCCATATGTCACAGCCGTTCTACTTTGCCAAGCTTTCCGCAACTTGACCGGAAGCAGAGCGCTGGATATGTATGAAGACTGAAAGGGCTGGTTTATTTACGGAGTGATGGAGGCAGGGGTTATGAGAAATCATGCATTGCTTATTGCTCTTGTTGCAGTCTTTCGTCCGGGAGTGGCATCCAACGCCTCGCCGGTATGGGACTGGAGCCACCCCCGCCCCACCGGGCTCAACATTCAGGGCATTCATTTCTTGACCGATGACATCGGGTGGTTCGTGTCGGGCGAGACCATCGGTGAGGTTTACTTCACTGAAGACGGCGGCGCAACCTGGACTCTCCAGTTCACCTCCGGTGGTGCTGTGCTTACCGATATCTGGTTCGTTGACGTCTTAAACGGCTGGGTATGCGGGCACAGCGGCGTTATCAACCGCACCTCCAACGGTGGCCAGAACTGGTCCAACCAGTATCCCGGAACCAGCCAGAACCTCTGGGCCGTGCAGTTCACAGATGCCAGTTACGGAACAGTGGTTGGAAACTCGGGAACGATCTTCAGAACCAGCAACGGGGGGAACACCTGGCTTTCTCAGACAAGCGGTGTAAGCTCAGCACTTACGGGGGTCGTCTTCCTCGACCCGCTGGTCGGATGGGTCTCAGGACCCAGCCAGAACGTGCTTTACACCGAGTCCGCAGGCGCATTCTGGCAGAATGTCTTTGTTCCCGGGTCATCAAACACATCACGGGCCATCTGGTTCGAGAACGATCAGACCGGCTGGGTCGTTTTCGGAGGCAGCAGTGGCGCCACGCAGATCCACACAACATCGGACGGCGGGTCCTCGTGGTCGCTTCAGTATCCCGGTAACCGCCGTGCCAACGACATAGAGTTTTACGGGTCCGCTTTCGGGATCGCTCCGTGTGACGGCCTTCCGGGCGATAACGGTTCCCTTGTCACTGTTGACGGCGGGCAGAACTGGATCTTCGAGGAGTTGGTTTCAGCAGTTTCTGAGACGGCAGCCATAAACTTGAACAGCGTATCTGTTCCCAGCCTGGCCAGGGCATTTGCAGGCGGCATGTACGGCATCCTGGTCAAACGTGACAACTCGGGGGTCTGGTCACAGGCATCAACACATCTCTCGGACAAAACTGTTACGGGATTGTGCAGCATTGGCGATTACCGCGTGTGGGCGTGTATGGCAAACGGCGAGATACTGCATTCCTCAAACGGAGGCACTGACTGGTCAGTGCAGACCACCCCCGGGGTCGTCAACCAGCTCTTCGGCATTGACTTTGTTGACACCCTTGTGGGTTTTGCCTGTGGATCCGACACATCCGGCAAGGGCATCGTTCTGAAGACCGTGAACGGCGGCTCGACCTGGACCGTTGTGACCCCCGCCGGCATGGCTGTTGCGGCAATGCGTTCGGTGGATTTCCAGAATTCGTCGAACGGAGTGGTGGTTGGCAACCAGGGAGCAGTCTACTGCACCCACGATGGTGGAGCTTCCTGGGTGAGCCCCTCCGGGACCGGAAGCGCCAACCTGAACAGGGTCACCTTTGCGGGTCCGGACAACGGCTGGGCGGTGGGGGCCGGCGGCACCGTGGTGAGGTTCGATTTTCCAAGCGACTCCTGGTCCGTTCAGTACAGCAACACCGGCAATGAACTCCTTGGTGTGTTCGCATTGAGCGCCGGTACGGGATGGGCAGTGGGATATGGCGGACATGTGATTCGTACGTACAACGGCGGAGACAACTGGTACCGCATTGCCCAGACAGGAAACAATCTCCAGGATGTCTGGTTCGCTGATGTCAACAACGGATACATCTCCCGGGTGACGGGAGGTGTCTACCGGACTGTAAACGGCGGAAGCACTCTCTCTCCCGTTTCGGACCCCCGGGCGCAGTTCGTTTACAGGCTGGCCTTACTGAACATCGACTTCGGTTGGGGGGGAGGTCAGTACGGACGGGTTCTCTCATTCCGGGATCCTCTCACCGGGACATCCGGCCCCGATCTCACTCCTGTTCCTTCCGATGCCGGTCTCAGTGTAAGCCCAAACCCGGTAACAGGTGCCTCCAGCATCGCTTTCACCCTGTCATCCCCATGTTCCGTCAGGCTTTCGCTTTACGATGTGGCGGGAAGGCTTTTGAGCGTTCTTGTTGACAGTGAACTTCCCACAGGTGAGCACAGTGCTGTCGTGGACGCAACAGGCCTTCCGCCGGGTGTGTACCTTCTCAGGCTCGAGACCGGCAACACGGTAAGGACAGGGCGCTGCCTGGTCGTTCCCTAGGAGTGGGTCAGCACACGCCACCGAACCCTGGAGCGGCACGGCCAGGGCTGTTTGAGTCTTCCGTTCTGGTACTGTTATGTCTTGGTGTACTTGGCATTTCCCTGCCCCTGCTTCCGGAAAGCATGGATTCCAACCTCTTCAAGCTCTTTGCGTTTGTGACGGTCGCCGGTCTCCTGATGACAACCATTTTCATCCGAACGGTGTGGCTGGGGTTCACCGTTCCCCGGGGGCTGACGGGGGTTCTGGCGGCATCGCTGGCAGTGGCGGTTTACACAGCTGCCAGGGTCATGTTAAACCCGTTCACCGGTATGAGCCTGAGCAGGCTGTTCATTGTTCTTGCGTGCACTGCCGTTTTCTTCGCCACTACCGGCCTTGACGGAAAGCGAAGCGGAGGCAGGGTGCTGTTCGTGATCGTCTGCGCGGGCGCACCGGCTCTTCTCTTCTCCGCTCTGATGGGCACGGGCGTGTCCGTCGGCATGGGGCTTCCCGTCATCGGGTTCATCAGAAACCCCGGTACGTTGGGCAACGCCAATCTTCTCGGCAGCTACTCGGCCGCCCTTCTTCTGCCCGGATTGCTTCTTTTCAGCAGGAGTTCAGGTCTACGGATTGGGAAGATGGCAGGCCTGATCCTTTTCAGCGCATTGTGCTGCATTCCCCTTATCCAGAGCGGCACGAGGGCTAGCCCGATAGCCCTGGGAGCAACCCTTGCTCTTTCCATTGTGTTTTTTTCCATAGTGCTCAAGCGCTCCCCGGAAGCTTTTCCCGATGTCAGGCGAGTGGTTCTGCCCGTTCTGCTGGCAGCCCTGATCGTCCTTTGCTCAAGCCTTCTGTTCGATGGAAGATGGCGAAGCCTGACTTTTTCAGGGGGGACCGCTGGTGTCAGGCTGGTGATCTGGCGGGGAGCGGTTGAGATGTTTCTTGCCCGTCCCTTCGCCGGTTGGGGTGAGGGAACGTTCCAGGCCATCTTCCCTCTCTTCAGGTCCGCTGACTACGCGCTCAGGGGAGTAACGTCGAACACTGTTCACGCCCATGGCGAGATCTTTGAGCTTGCTGCAGAATCGGGTCTTGCAGGGTTTTTCGTCTGGGGGGTTCTCATTGCGCTCTGGTGCAGAAAGGTTCTGTCCGGGTGGCGCAGGTGGACCGCCATTGACCTTGCCGCTCTGTCAGGAGTTGCGTTCCTTGTTCTGGAAAGCTTTGTCTCTGTCTCCCTCAGGTGGAGTTCAAGTACTTTCCTTCTTGCGGTGTTTGCTGCAGTCCCACTCGTGGGTCGGGAGGAGCCAAGGGTAAGGTTCCCCCGGGTCCTCTCGATTCTCCCTTTGATCGGAGCAGTTTTTCTTTTTGTTTTCGGGGTTCGCACTGTGGTGAAGATGATCGGATCATCCCGGCATCTTTACACGGCTGTGAACGGTTGTCTTGAAAGGGTTCGACCAACGCTGAACGATCCTTCCCTGCTCCCGGCGCAAGCCAGGGATTCCGCGCTGGCCCTTTGCGGTCGTGCCGAGGCAGAGTGCATCAGCTCGCTGGCCTTGTGCCCATGGGATTACGGGAGCTGGTTCACCCTTGGGAATGCATGTCTGACAAGCGCCTCTGTCCGTGCGCTTGAATACCCCGGAGCATCCCTCGCATTGGAGGCTGGTGTTTCGGCCGACATTCCCGGAGCACTGGCAGATACCAGGCGCGCCCTGGAATCATACGATTCCCTTGCTGAGAGAGCACCGGATTTTTCGGACCTTCGCCATAATCGAATACAAGCTCTGGTGAAAGTGGGCGACTTCGACCGGGCACTCCCGGAACTGATATCCCTCCATTCGGGCAGAGCCCATTACCGTGATTACTGCGAATCGGTCGCCCGATCGTTAGCTCCCTTCACCAGCGGGTGTGTTTACGATACCTTTCACTCAGGTGTTCTTCTTGCCACCTTCAGCCGGGAAGACGAGCCTGGTGACAGAAGGACTTTTGAAATTGCGTCAGGCCTGCTGATAATGCTGGCCATGAACGGGTACGAATCCAGGGCGTCCGCGGACTCGTTTGCCCTGATTCTTGCCGAAGCAATGGACACGCTTGCGCCAGCCCTCGGAGATGTGTTCCTGGGGGGTATGCAGAGCGAGATACGCCTTGCCGGCGAGGGTGAAACCCTGCTTGCCCGGATCGGGACAGGAACGGAGGATGGACTGTACGGTATCAGCCTTGACGCAGTGAGGAACTCCGGAGCCTTTGCCCCCTACCATCGTTACGCTCTGTGTTCTCTTTCGGCCAGCCCCCGCGACCGATACCTTCAGGATGTGATGCGCTCGCTCAGCTGGACACTCGTGGGGTTCGTGTCACACAGGGCTCTGGCGTGGCCCGGGAGGGGAGATCATCTCATTCTTGGTGTCAGGATGGGGCTTGAGACATACCCTGTTAACATGGAGCTTCTGGAGCAGCTCTTTGACGATGCATGGTTCATGGACTGTTTTCTCTCCTCCTGTTTGAGTTATGCGATGGGATCCTACGCTTCGGGAGCACAACCCGCACTGGTTGACAGTACCCATGGGTTCTGGGTGAAACTTGGAGGTCCCTGCGCATCCCTTGCATCGGGGCTTCGGGTCGATCTGCCGCTCGTACCCGGTGGGATCATGCACCAGATGCTCCTCGCTGTTGAGTCTGCCGCTTGCAGTCATCCCGACTCCACTGAACTCCGGCTGTTCCTCATTGGACAGAGGTTCAGGGCTGGTTCGATGGACTTCGCTGGTCGTGCGGTTTTGCAGGGCAGGGAAGGCCTTCACGATTACGACAGCGTTATCGTGACGCTTGTTGACACACTGGCGGCCACGATTGGTCCCGAGACAACCCGGGAAAGGGTTTCCGAGCTTCTTTCACGGGAAACCGTGTTTCTGGGCGGTGGGGATCCCGGTGTTTCTGCCAGTGCCGCTGCATACATGTCATCGATTTGCACGATGCTTCAGGAGGCTTCAGGCCAATGGTGATCGCTCCCTTGCTCTCATGGGCATGAACAACGAAGTGGAGACCATCTGCACCACGCCTCCCGGCTGCCATTGCGGCTGCGGGGTGTGTCTGAGCGTTGCCGGGGGCAGGGTCACGGGCGTCAGGGGAAACCCATCCAACCCCTATAACCGGGGTTACATGTGCCGAAGGGGGCTTGCGGTCACCGGCACCCTCTACAACCCGGATCGAGTGCTTCACCCCATGGTCCGCACCAAAGCTGGCGTTTGGCGGAAAACCTCCTGGGAGGAAGCACTCGATCGTGCCGCAGACTCCTTTCTTGCCGCCCGGGACAAGCTCGGCCCCCGTTCGGTTCTCTTCATGAAAGGCACCGGCCGGGACATAGGCCCCTGGCTCTCACGCCTCGCACATGGTTTCGGAACCCCCGAGTACTACGCGCTGGGGCCTGGTTCGGGCTCGGCCTGCCTGATGCCTCGGATGAGCGTATGCGCTTCGGTCTTCGGGGGGTGGTTTGCGGCCGATTGCTCCCAGTACTTCGCAGACAGGTACGACAATCCATCCTGGAAGCTTCCCGAGTGCATCCTCGTCTGGGGTTCCAACCCCATTGTCTCGAACCCCGACGGCTTCCTTGGGAAATGGATCATGGACTGCATCAGGATGGGGTCTGAACTGGTGGTGGTGGACCCCAGGAATACCTGGCTTGCCGGCCGGGCCGATGTTCACCTTAGGGTCAGGCCCGGTACCGACGGAGCCCTTGCCATGGCCTTTCTCAACAGGATGCATGTCACCGGGAACTGGGACCGCGATTTCACACGCAAATGGGTAAGCGGCTGGGAAGAGGCATTTCTGGCATCATCATCCTGGAGCCCCGAAGCGGCTTCCCGGGAGTGCGGCATTCCCTCCGAAACCGTTATCCAGGGGGCCGACCTCTGGCTGAATGCTTCTCCCGCCGCTCTTCACTGGGGTGTATCGGTGGACATGAGCGCTTCGGCTCTGGGTACTGCCCACGCCCTGACCTCCCTTGTAGCCCTGTCTGGAAACCTTGATGTCCCGGGAGGGTGCGTTGTGGTTTCCGACCCCTTCGGAATTCCAAGAAGGGGTGGCCTGGATGCTCCCCCGGGAAAGACGGGCGCCTCGCTTTACCCAATGACCACAATGGGTTACCCCTACGCCAGTTCCGATGTCCTTCTTGATGAAATGGAGGCTGGGAGGCATGTCGCCTGCGCCTGGGTGCAGGGTTCCGGGACTGTGGTAAACGGCTTCGCGGCACCTGACAGGGCCGCCCGGCTTTTATCGCGCATCGGCGAGGTTGTGGTGTGCGACCTTTTCATGACGACCACGGCCGGGCAGTTTGGGACAGTTTTTCTTCCCGTTGCATGCTATCCGGAGAGAAACGGCATCCGCAACTGGTGGTATCAGCTTGCGGCCGTGAACAAAGCTGTCGAGCCGTTGGGCGATACCCGGAGCGACATGGAGATCGTTCTGGATTTTGGCCGCAGGGTCGCTCCTGAGCATTTCCCCTGGACTGACGTTGAAGGCTGGTTCGACCATGTGCTTGCACCGTCTGGGATGAGCTGGAAGGAGTTGTCGGCTCGGGGATGGGTGATGCCCGGGATCGCTTACGGGAAGCATGAGTCGGGTCTGTCACGGTCTGACGGTGAGCCGGGTTTCCCAACCCCTTCGGGGAAGGTGGAGCTGCAACCAGGGATAATGGGAAAGGCCGGTCTTCTTCCTGCCCCATGGTACGTGCCTCCCCCGGCTCTTGACGAAGCACATCCGTTTGCTCTTACAACAGGCGCAAGAACACCGTTTTTCTTCCATTCCGAACACAGGAACGTGGAGTGCCTTCTGGAAAGGAACCCCCTGCCCCTTGTGGAAGTGAACCCAGCTGACGCAAAGACCAGCGGCGTTCGCGAGGGGGAATGGGTGACCCTGTCATCACCATGGGGCAGCTGCGGCAGGGTGGTCCACATCACCGAGGCTGTGCCGAGGGGCACCCTCATGGCGCAGCACGGATGGTGGCCGCCCGGACTGCCTGAGGCGACCGGCCGGTCGCTCAATGTGAACAACCTCCTCCCCGCGGGAATGCAGGGCAGGGGCGGGCTGGGTTACCCCTTCAGGTGTATTCCCTGCGGCATCTCACCCGGCCCGGTGTTTCTTCCCCCGAAAGAGCCCCATGAAGGGGAAAATGAGGGCTGAACATGCTTGAGGATGTCTTTGCTGGCTTCATGGAGACCGTGCCGCAAAGGCTCGGTTTCCGCACGTCGGGATTTCGCGGGGTTGCTCTTGAAAAAGCCCTGGGAACGATCGCTGAAGCGGGGTACGCCCTGGTCGAGTTCTGCATGGAGCATCCGGATGCGTCATCATACAGCGGAAGTCTCTCCGGCCTTGGTGTTTCGTCAGTTAGTTATCATGGCAAGAAAGACTCCTTGAGCGTCCGCGAACGAATGATCGGCTCCTCGATCAGCAAGGCCGTTGAGCTTGACGCCCGGGTCGTCGTTCTGGGTTCCCCCCTCAGTTCTCTCTGCACCCGTGAGGCTTTCTTTGACGAGTGCTCCAGAGTGATGAACATGCTTCCAAGAGGTATTCGACCCGCCTGGGAGCCCGAGCCGGGAACCGTTCTGAAAGATCTTCCGGTGTTCGGGGAGCTGACGGATCACCTCGGTCCGGAAGCCGGGCTCAACCTCGATTTCGGCCACGCCCTTCTTGACGGTTTGAGCCCTGCCGCGGCTGTTCAGCTTTCCTGCGGCAGAATCCTGCACACGCACATCGAAGGTATTGCCGGAGGTGTGCATCAGCACCTCATTCCCGGAAGGGGAGACTTTCCCTGGAAGGCCATGTTGCGGGCACTTGACGGTATTCGTTACTCCGGTCCGCTTGTCGTTGACCTTTTCGAGCTTCCAGACGCTCCCGCGTCATATGTTAGGGCATCGTATGATGGAGTTCTTGGCGAACTGGGGGTTACATGAAGGCAAATGGCTGTTCCATCGGCGTCGGCCTCACCTCCGCGTGCCCTTTCTCATGCAGCCACTGTTATTCGGGGGCCGGCCGGAACCCTGTGGATCTCGACCCATCAAGGCTGTTCCGCTTCATGGACAGCTTTCCTGTTTCGGCCATCAACCTCGGAACCGGTGAATCATGCATGCACCCGCGGTTCCTTTCCGTTGTGAACGGGATCCTTGATCGCGGGGTCCCGCTGGCGCTGACAACGGCCGGCCCCAGCCTTTCAGCGCTGCCCGACAGTATCCTGGGAAGGCTGCATGATGTCGACCTCTCGCTCGATTACCCCATTGCTGCTCTTCATGACGCGGTGAGGGCGCCGGGGGCGTTCGTCATGGTCCTCGATGGGATCAGGCGCTGCAGGGAACTCGGGGTCACGGTTTCCCTGGCCATGTGCCTCATGAGGGAAAACTCAGAGTTCATGGGGGGCATGTGCCGCCTTGCCCGCGAGCTTGGCGTATCCCTTCGTGTCAACGTTTACAAGCCCGTATTCAGCGATGGTCCGAAACCATCCTTCGATGTGTTCTGGAACTCGGTTTCAACTCTCTTCAGGGAGACCGACGTGGTTTCCTGCTCCGAACCAGTGGTTAGCGCCGCAATGGCGTACCACGGTAACCCATGCTCCTCGGCGGGGTCGCCCTGCGGGATCCACGGTTTTCGGATCTCTCCGGGAGGAGAGGTCCTGCCCTGCGTCTACTGGGGGCCCACGGGGATCAGCATGGAGCGGATCATTGACGAACCGGGGCTTTTGGAAGCTTGCGGCGGGATGTGTCACGGCGCTGCGCTGCCCGAGGAGTGTTCGGACTGCCCCTGGAAAGGCATCTGTGCGGGAGGGTGTGCCGGGCGAAGGTATTACACCGGGCTTTCCGGCCCCGACGAGTACTGCTTTCATCTGAGGGGCGTTCGCCCCCCCGAACTTGAACTCGCTTCGGGAACAGGCGCGGGCTTCATCCACGCAGGATATCTTTGCACGATGATCGGCCGGCCAATTGGAAGATGAAGGTTTTCTTCACCGGTTCGTTTCCCCCGGCGGGGTGAGCGCTGTTTTCAACGCCCTGACGCTGGAGATCACGACGAACACCAAAAGCCCTTCTGCCTTCGATCCCCAAACCGTTCTGGAGAGCTACAGGAGCTTCTGCTCATCTCCTTCCGTCACCATGGCGACTTTTTTCGTAACGGGAGATTGTCCCCGGAAGTGCGGTTACTGCTTTGTGCCCGGAACACTGGGAACCATGACCGTCGCAGAGGTCGACAGTGGGCTGGCAATGCTTTCCGACCTTGCACCGGGAAAAGCGGACATACTCATCTACGGAGGTGAACCTCTTCTCAAACCTGAGATCGTATTGAGGATAATCCGTGGATCGGGGGAAGACCGAAACCTGTGTTTGGCCACGGGCGGATGGAGTCTTTCCCGGGAAGTGGCTGATGCCATGGCGGAGCGGAACGCTTTCGTGATCGTCAGCATCGACGGCGAGAGGGACGTTCACAACGAGCTGCGACCCCTGTCGGTTGGTGATTCGTACGATTCCGCAGTTAAGACTTTCCACGCCTTCCGGGATGCTGGTTGCCGGGTGGGGATCAGCTTGACGGTCACGAAGGGGAATGCCCGCAGGGTGAGGGAGGATTTCGGCCATCTCATGGAGACCCTCAAGCCTGATGACATGGGGTTGAACGCATGGATGCATCCCAGACCGGGTTTTGGCTCGAACCCTTATGAAGCACGATGGGAGGATGTTTTCGATGCCGTAACAGGCTGCCTTTCCGATGCTCTGGCAACGGGGATGTACGTTGAACAGCTTTTTCGGCGGCTCAGGCCTCTCGTCACCCGTGCTCCCCGTCTCAGGGACTGCCCGTCCAGGGGTGGCAGGCTCGTTTTCGTTCCCGGCGGCGGAGTGAGCCCGTGTGACTGCATGGCGGCCACGGGAGTGAACACCGTCCGCGACAGGGATGGTATAAGAAAGCTTCTTTCCGAGTTCTCCACGCTGGTTCCCGTTTTCAGGGAAGGGTGCCTTTCCTGTCCCTGCGTTGCCCTTTGCGGTGGCGGGTGCCTTTACGACGCGCTTGCGTGCACCGGGTGCCTGTCAGGTGTCCGTGGGGAAAGGTGCGGGTACGAGAGGGCGCTTCTCGGGTGGATGGTGGGTACCATCCTTGATCATCAGCCCCCGGGCAGGGCACCCGGGGTCCTGTCCATCGGGGAGATGACAGGCTTCCTCCCTGAAGGGGTCCTCGAAAAGGCCCGGATGCCGCAACCCGAGGCCATGCTTGGGGGGGAGATGAGATGCCGACAACAGGCTGGGTCGAACTGAGGGAAAACTGTTTTGTGAACCCTTTCTCAATCGAGTTCTTCTTTGGAGGCTCGCCCCCGGCTGACGGGCCGGTCTCACCACCACCCGAACCGCCGCTTCGGCTCAGGGCGGTTCAGGCCGTTGTTACAGGCAGGTGCAACCTCATGTGCTCCTACTGCAGTGCCCGGATCGCGGGGGGATTCAGCGGTGACATGGATCCCGCAACCCTCGAAGCGGTCTTATCACACTCCCATCCCGATGCGCTGCTTCTCGTGACAGGGGGCGAGCCGCTTCTTCACCCGGCGGCCGTGAGAACCCTTATCCGCGGCTGGAGCGGGCAGTCCGTCCTTTTCACCAACGGTTCACTTCTCGACAGGGGGACCGCTCTATTTCTGAAGGAACACGGCACAGCGCTGGTCGTTTCCATGGACGGCTTCGAGAGTGAGCACAACCGTTTGAGGGGGAATTCCTGGAAATCAGCCGCGGCAGCCCTCGATCTGGCCATGGAAACCGCTTTGCCCGCCGGGATTTCACTGGTCACCGGACCCCATAATGCCGGAGCGCTACCAGAATGCCTTTACGGGCTTCTGGAGAGATTTGCCCCCGCAAGTTTCGGGGTCAACATACAGCATTTCACCCCCAGTGCTTTCTCTCCGATCAGCGCCGATGAGTATTCCCGGATCATCCTCGGTGCATACAGGTTCAGCCTGGATACAGGTGTCTTCGTCGACCAGGTTGCCAGAAGGCTGCTGCCGATCGTTACAGGGCATTTCCGGCACAGGGACTGCGCAGCCCAGGGGGGAAAGATCGTTTTTCGTCCGAACGGTTCCGTCAGCAGTTGTGTTAACACAATGGGGATCGAGCAGTGGGGGAACAGAAATCCCGTTAACTACCTTCTTTGCACGGGTTGCCCAGCCCTTGGTGTGTGCGGGGGAGGGTGTACATGGGACGGTATTCACCTGACCTCGGAAGGCTGCGGCCCTGACCCAAGGAACTGTGTATGGACACTCGACCTTCTCAGGGCTGTCTCTCATACCGTAGAGGAGAGGCTTCCCCATTCCATCGTGCGGCCTTCCCGCAGGTTCCTTGCCTCCCTCTTCGAAAACCTCTGCAGAAGGGCAGGGACGCCACTTGCGCAGTCACTCGGACACGGAGAGGAAGAGCGATGAGGGGCTGGAGCAGGGAAAAGGTCGCGGGTTACTCTGCGGGAAGACGTTCTTCTCCAGCTGATGATTGCGTCGTTGAAACCCTTTTTGGGAGGGAACGGATCCTGGAGCTGGGGTGCGGTCCCGCACTGGTCGCCGGAAGGCTTTCTGCTTTGCAGCTGGTGTGTACCGACATCACCGAGGGGTTTCTTCCTGTGGCCAAAGTTAACGCACCTGCGTCAACAGTTTTGTGCGCTGATCCGGTGACGCTGCCCTTCCATGACGGGGTGTTCGATACGGTTCTCGCCATGGCCGTCCTCCACCATCTGAAAAGGTCAGACCTCGATGCTGCGCTCCAGGAATCTTGTCGGGTCCTGAACCCCGGGGGCTGGTTCCTGCTCCTTGAAGACTGGGCATTCACCGATCCCACTCCGACTGAGCAGGAGGCAAGAAAGACGCGTTTTGCAAAGGGGCACGACGAGTTTCACCTGACCTGGGCCGAATGGGACGAAGCTTTCGGAAACGCGGGATTCGAGCTGCTGAAACGGAAGTGGCCCGAAAGGTTTTTTGGCGAGCCCTCTGAAGGAAGAAGGGTGCGGATGATGGCTGCCCTTTACGCAAGGCTTCCCTGAAGACTCTTCTCATCCAGTCGTGGCTGGGAAGAGCCCAGCATCCGGTGGCGCCTCTTGGATTGCTGTCAGTGGCATCGTCCATGCCGGGCAGTGTGGATGTATTCGACCTGAACGTCTGCTCTGATCCCCTCCGCCTGCTCGCAGAGAAGCTTGATTCCCTGAGACCCGATGTGGTGGGCATATCCCTTCGCAACGCCGACACCACGAACGCGTTCGATCCGTACAGCTATCTGCCCGCATTCCTGAAGCAGGTGCGTATCGTGAACGAAAGGGCTCCGAGGGCTGAGATACGCGCTGGAGGGACCGGTTACAGCCTTTTCCACCGGGAGCTTAACGCAGAGGCGCGGGTGATTGGTGCGGGAACAGTCGGCCACTATGAAGGAAGCATTCCAGTACCCTCCTGGGACCTGATCAACCTCGAACCCTACCTTCCCTATCAGAACAACCTGTCAATTGGCGTGGAAGTAAGCAGGGGATGTGATCTGAAATGCTCATACTGCGTCTACCCCTCTCTGTCCGGGGCTCGCAAACAGGACAAGCCGCCGGAAGAGATCCGAACGGAAGTTCTTATGCTGAAAAGCAGAGGCGTGAGGCATCTGTTTCTGTGTGCTCCCGTTCTGAACCACAGACCCGGAAGGGCCGAGGAAGTGGCTCTGGCAATGGCCGGCACTGGTGTGACCTGGGAGGCTTACCATTCCCCGCTTGGTTTTACCAGCGACTACGCAAGCCTGGCCAGAAGAACGGGTTGCACAACGATCAGTTTCAGCCCTGATGGCGGTAGCGATTCGGACATGCTGGCCCTCGGGAAGGATTTCACAACCCGGGATGTAGGAACAGCTGTCGGAAACGCCTCGCGAGCCGGTCTCAAAGTGTGCATAGGCATGTTCCCATACCTTCCCTGGTCATCGCCGATGTCAATGTCAAGGGCGTTCATTACGGGAAGGAACTGGGGGGCGATTGCCGGAACAGGTCTCTCAAGGCTGCGTTTCGGCGCTGTGCGAAGGCTTCCGGGAAGCGCGTTCGGGCCTGGCAGACCGGCGCTTCATGGCGCTGTTCCTTCAGGTGAGTTCGTTCTGCCCGGAAAGCCATGGTCTGCTCTGTTCAGGTTCTTCAGGGCGGCATTTGAAAAGCGGCTGGGCTGATTCCGATGTCGGATTCTTCCATTCTGGATACAAGAATCCCTGAGAACTCCGAGTCCCTTTGAAGGGCCTGTCTGATGGCGGCCTTTCCCGACCATGCAAGCCTCAGGGTAGCAACAACGGTTCCTGTGGATAGTACGGTGAGTTCCCCGGGGGGGCCATACTTTGGAAGAAGGTCCAGCGGAAATGCGAATGGAGCGCAGGAACTGAAGAGATGGCCGCCGCGCAGGGTGTAAAGGAAGTAGGGAAGCCTTGCTTCGACAATGGTTTCGAACCTGATCGTGTGAAAGGAGCCGCCATTGTCCCTGAAAGCCCCAGCCCAGAGTTTCTTTCCGGATACGAATGCGAAGAAGTTGTCGATGGGTCTTTCCCTGCGAATGGAAAGGGGGGAAACGGGAAACTGCGTCTCCCAGTCCGATATCCCTTCGGACATCCGTGTTTCGGTTGCGTCCCTTTTCTCTTTCGTTCCCAGCATGCGCCCCTCCCTTGATGGCGCCAAGATTGAGCGGTTCTGTTAAGGACGTGTTTCCCGATTGTGAATTGACTTTCACGCAGGCGGTTCCTTATTGTCTTTCCGAAGAAACCCGGTGCGGGAAGATTCGGGCTGTCAACTCTCTAAATATCGATTGGAAAATGGCTTACTACACTAACCTCAGTTATCTAAGTCCGTCCCCCATCGTTCTTGCGGCGGGGCGCGGGACCAGGATGGGGGGCGTGGAGAAGGCGTGCCTGAAGGTTGCCGGGAGAAGCCTTCTGGAGAGGCACTTCGATAACTTCGCCGAGTTGGGTCTCACAGCGGACAGGGTGTCGGTGGTGTACGGTACCGAAGGTGTGAGGCTTGAGACTGAAAGGCTTGGCGGCACGCCGGTGATGTCGGGCTCGGCGGGCGCCCCTGGAACCCTGGGCTCGTTCATGGCGGGTTTCCCGTCGGGGGATTGCCTGGTGGTTCACGGCGACCTTTTATGGGAGCCTTCCATTGCTGAAGCTGCCATGAGTTGCCCGGGCGACGCGGTTGTCCCTGTCGATCCCAGGTCGGTCGATGGTGAGGCCATGAAGGCCGAGGTTCTTGAGGGGAAGCTCGTCAGGCTGTCCAAGGACCTGAAGCCATCGGCAAGCTCGGGAGAATCAATGGGAATGTTCCTTTTCCGCGATGGCGTTCTGCCCGATCTTCGAGCCTGCTGTACAAAGGCGGCAATGGAGTATGGCGGAAGGGCAGCGCTCGACGATGCTGTGACCCTTCTTGCGTGGTTAAGAGAGGTTGCCGTGGTTTTCGTTCCGGGAAGCAGGTGGGACGAGGTTGACACCCCGGAAGACCTGGCAAGGGCTGAAAAGTTGTTCAATGGGTGAGATCAACGCATGGGACCAGGTCTGGAAGGATTTTCCCACCGGTGGTCCGCTGCACGGACTGGGCGAGTTCCTCTCCCGGCGGGCGGAACTCAAACGGCTCGTTGTTGCCGAGATCTTCCGCGGGACCCGGGTACCCCCACGCGGAACGGTCCTGGAGGCGGGATGCGGAACTGGAAGTGTCTTGGGCCTTCTCGCTGAAGAGGGTTTTCGCGTTGTGGGCGTTGATCTTTCAGCCGCAGCGCTGGTGCACGCCGCCTCGCATTCCGGTGAGCTCGCGGTCGCGACGGTCACCAGCTTGCCCTTCGCCGACGGCACTTTCGACCTGGTGTACAGCACGGGAGTTCTCGACCTTCTGGACGATAAAGACCTGTCCAGGGCGGTGGGAGAGGCGCTTCGGGTAACCTCCCCCGGCGGGCGAATCGTTCTCATCACCGCGTCGCCATGCTGGCTTCATCGCCGAATCATGGTCTTTCTCGAAAGAAGGAAGAGATGGCGGTACGGCCCCAAAAGGGAGATCGAGTCACTGTCCGGGATCGTTTTGGGCCACCGCCCCGACGCCCTGGTAACGGAGAGGGGAAGAGGCTTTGCCCTTCAGCTCAGATTCCTGGTCTACCTTGTGGAGCACCGGCCGTTTCTCCGCAGGCTTGCCCACGGCCTCTTCATGCTCGTCTCGATGCTTCTGTGGCCTCTGAACACACTGCCCGGGATGGTTCTGGTCACCACGGTGCAGTTGCCCATTGAGGCCCGATGAAGTCCGTCCGGGAGTTGAGAAGCATTTGCCAGCCCCCCGATCTGGACATGTGTCTCTTCAGAAGGTTCGTCATCAGACCCGTTAGCATACACCTCACGAGGTGTTTCATTGCCGCCGGTATCGGGGCGGACACGGTTTCGGTCATAAAGGGGGTAATCGCCGTGGCCGGTGCCGCGCTTTTCGGTCTGTCGCCCCTTCCCGGCGCACTGCTGCTTCAGTTCTCCTTCCTCCTCGATGCCTGCGACGGCGAAGTGGCCCGCTTTACGGGAAGCTGCTCACGGGCCAGGGGCGAGTACCTCGCCCTGGCCGTTCTCGAGGTCGGTGAGTACCGGTTCATCCCTGAGGTACTTCATCAGGGAAGGGAGGCATCCCTCCGCCAGAAAGCGGACTGTGAGGCTGATCTCGCGGGTCTCGTGCTCCATCCAGTTGATGAAGGCCGCCGAATCGAGGCTGGGATTCCCGTCGATGTAGTAGGGTCGCCCGCCCTTCAGGATGAGCCTTGCCAGGACCTCGTTGTCGGAAGTGACCTCCCAGTAGCCGTCCCGGCGGTAATCACGGTTGTCCATGGCGCTGTCCAGCACCTTTTTCAGCTTGAGGAACTCGACCGGTATGCGCCCGAAAAGAACCTCGGAGTAGGGCAGGACAGCCATGAATGCATCACCTCACAAGCATGGTCACCCTGGACAGATCGGGGAAACCCCGTCCCGGGAGCCATGACCAGTAAATGACGAGAGCCTTGCCCTTGACAAGGTTTTCATCGAGGGGACCCCATATCCTGCTGTCGCTGGAATGATCGCGATTGTCGCCCATCATGAAGATGTGGCCCTCGGGAACGACGTAGGCCGGGTCGCCCTGGCTGTCGAGGACAACGGTGCGGGCCAAAACATCGAAGGCAAGGTCGGGAACCCTTCCCCTGAGCATGGGAAGGCATGCCGGCCAGTCATCATCGATGATGCTTGCGCTCAGGGCATCCTGGAACATGCCGTGCCATGGTGACGGTGAACCGTTCACGAAAAGGGTGTCGCCCATTACCTTCACCGTGTCGCCGGAAAGGGCCGCCACCCTTTTGACGAAGTCGGTGTCGGGTTGCGCGGGGTACCTGAAAACTATCACCTCGCCAAGCCTGACGGAGGCGATGCCGGGCATGAGAAGACCGTGCTCGCCCCCCCTGAAGCCGTGCAGCGGGGGTCTTGCCCTGTCGGTCCAGGGAATGTACTGACCTTTTGCCACCTTGAGAACAAGAAGGTGGTCGCCCACAAGCAGAGTGCGCTCCATGCTGGGGGTGGGGATCCTGAATGCCTCAATGATGTAGGGTCTGAGGCACCCGAAAAAGATCAGAAGCGCAAGGGCCACCTGCAGAAACCAGTTGTAGGTCTTCAGGGTTTTGTCCGTCATGATTCCCCTTTCCGAACGCCCATAATGGGCAGAGATCATCCTTTCGTCAACGGTTGACACCCCGCGGGACTGCTGTAATGTTGAATCGCACTGGTATACGGGCTTTGGGCATCTTCATGGGGAGGCGAATCATTGGGCTTTCTTGACGATTTCATCGGTTACGCGGTGGCTGGGGTACCCCTGGGCAGGATGGGCGCTTTCGCGGTTCTCGCCGCGCTGTCACTTCTTGTCCGAAAGCTCGCGGCATGCCTGATCCGCAAAAGCGCGGGAAAGGGGGAAGGCATTCCGGCATGCTTTCTGCGGCAAGCTGCCAGACCTGTGGGTATGGTGGTTTTCTGGGGCGGCCTTTACGTTTCGCTGAAGATCCTGGGGATCTCCCCGGGCCTCTCCGCGGTGGCGCTGAAGCTCTTTCTGTTCCTGGTCCTGGCCGGCACCGTCTGGATCGTATGGATACTCATTGATTCGTTCGCGTCCCGGAGGTGCTCAACGGACAGTGCCGCAGGATCAAGGCTGGACAACCAGATGGTCCCGGTGCTCAGGAAACTGGCCAAGATCCTGGTGGGAGCCATGGGCGCAGGCTTCTTCCTTCAGATGCTGGGTTACCCGCTCAGCGGGATCATAGCCGGGCTCGGGATCGGTGGCCTCGCGGTGGCCCTGGCGGCCCAGGACAGCCTGAGCGGTTTCTTCAGCTCCATAATCCTGTTCATGGACAAACCCTTCAGGGTTGGCGACTTCGTACAGATCGGAAGCACGACCGGCACCGTCTCGGAGATCGGCCTCAGGTCAACCAGGATACGTACCGTCGGCAAGACCCTTGTGTCCATCCCAAACAAGGAGGTTGTTGACTCGATCATCGACAACCTCTCCGAAAGACCCATGCGCCGCACGGAGATCACGGTGGGCGTCACGTACGGGTCCACTCCCGCAATGCTGGAGTCACTGCTTGCCAGCCTGAGAAAGCTCCTTCTTGACAACCCGGATGTGGACGACGAAACGATCATCGTGTTCTTCACCGAGTTCGGCAGTTCCTCGCTGAACATCGAGATGAAGTTCTTCGTTAAAACCACGGACTTCGTGGAATGGCTGCGGATACGCGAGGAGATCAACCTTTCGGTGATGCGGGCCGTGAGTGAAGCCGGCATGCAGTTCGCCTTCCCCACCCAGACCATCCACATGGGGGGCTGAGGATGGAGGGCCACAGGAAGAGGCTCAGGAACAGGCTTTTAAGGGTTGGCATCGGGGGCTTCACCCAGCGCGAGGCCCTGGAACTGCTTCTGACCTACGCCGCGCCCCGGCGGGACACAAGGCAGCTCTCAACAGCCCTGCTGGAAAGGTTCGGAACCCTCGAGAACACTCTCAGACAGTCTCCCGACAACCTGCAGACGGTTGAGGGCGTGGGGCCTTCCGCGGCGGCCCTTGTAACGCTGGTTCACTCAATGAATTCCCTGGCACTGACCCCCGAAAGGGGCAGGCTTCAGATCACAGGCCCCGAAGTGGTCAGGGACTATCTGAAGACCCGCCTGGGAACCCGGAGAAAGGAGATGTTCTGCGCATTCCTTCTCGACCAGGACAACCGGCTGCTGTCCGAGGCCGAACTCGAGTTCGGCACTGTCGACAGGGCCACGGTGCACCCCCGGAACCTTGTGGAAAAGGTCATCGCCCACAACGCCACGGGTGTCATCCTGGTACACAACCACCCCGGCGGCCGGCTCGAGGCCAGCCCTCAGGACCTCTCCCTTACCAGGGCGCTCACGAAGCTGGGCGACGAGCTAGGCTTCCGCGTGCTCGACCACTTCATCGTTACCGACACCGGCGTTTTGAGCCTCAGAGAAAAGGGTATGCTCTAGGGGACGGACTTAGATAACTTAGTTTGCTAAGCTAAATTAATACCTGTTAATAGTTTACAAACTAAGATGTCTCATCCCTGTCAGCCCCGCAGGAGTCGAGTACTCCATGATCAAGCCCGCCCGATGCCCCAAAACGAATGCGCCATCGTCGTCGAAGGCACATGCCGTGCAACCCGGGGGCAGCAAACGGATCCCGCCCGGACCGTAGAGCACTGAAGGGCTGACCAGTGCCGCCACGAGTATCCTTTCACCGGATACCGCGATGGATTTGGGGCCCGAGACCCCGGGGTCGAGGTCGTGCCTTGACCATTCCGATCCGGTCGGACCGGGGTTTTCCCACCAGCACACCCCGCCCTCGGAACAGGCGATCCCCACCGCGTCGGGGTCGCCGTCGTCATCCATATCAAGGGGGACCACTGCCTTTACGCCATCCCCCAGAACTCCGATGCGCCTCACGATGGGCTCACCACCATCTTCAGGGTTCACCACCAGGTGAAGCCCTGTCCCGCAGCACGCAACGAGCAGTTCATCGCTTCCATCGCCATCGGTGTCGGTCGCAGCAACCACCCGGGCGCCCTGCACAGCGGCCAGTACCACCATTCCGAATTCAGTCACGAGGACCACCCGAGCAGAATCCCTCAGCGTCACCACTGCGGTCCTTTCGCCATTCCCGGACCAATCCGTCGTCGTAACGGCAAAAGGCCCGCCCGGCAGGTCCACCGCTCTGGAGGCCCCTGGTAATCCAACATGAAGGCGGTCCGCTCCACTGTCGCACACCAGGGGTTCGCCTCCGAGTAATCCCGTCCCATGGGGCTCTCGGAACACACCCGGATACTCCGAAACGGTCCAGTTTGATCGGTCCAGAAGAAAAACGCCCGCAGGGTCAATGCATGAAACCACCCAGTAGTCACTTCCGACCGCGGTGATACCCTGAGGCGTTCCGGAAAGGCGCATAACCCGGTCGGCCCCTGAGCCCAAAACGGCCAGCACCGACCATAACCATGCAAGGAAAGCGTTCACGGGTCGCGGCGCCGGAAGTTCATCGCATCGGCGCATGTGACGACCTTGCGAACGGTGTTTACCAGCCAGAGCCCGGTGTAGGCCCACAGAAGGACCGTAAGGCCGGAGACCCCGCGGAATGTGAAGAGGGACGCAACGGCTGCCAGCAGTGCAAGGTTCACC
>Ga0351834_1033_pt1 | contig 25308 bp, 21 predicted proteins | sample BONcelHFGM3001C6_FD_206754 | JGI IMG/M metagenome (GOLD analysis project Ga0351834, IMG submission 206754) | Enriched cells from coal bed in the Powder River Basin, Montana, United States - BONCAT cells FGM rep1 HSBNCT.FGM.300.1.C6 ... | reverse complement strand
TTCCAAGCTTGTTAATACTTTTTCAAAGTCAAAGCTCACTTTCATCAAGTCAGTTGCTGTTCCAAGCAGGATTGTATCTCCTCGTTCATTATAACACTCAAGAGAATTCATCCAATTCGAAATCACGCTTAACAATTCAGGAATATTATCAAATATTATGTGAAAGTTGATTTTTGTCCCTGCTTTTGTTGGGTCAACATTTTTTCTATTCGCAACAATGTTGTGCATCCTAAATTCCACAACTGGAAAAATTGTTTTGTTGGAGACACCTCCAAGCTTTACAATTTCTTCGTAACCCTTTATCGTGCAATAGTCATTGATGCCAATCACATCTGCTTTGCATCCACTTGCATTCGTAATGAATGTCGTGAAGTCTCCTCCGTATGTGGCAGGGGAGTGAACATGCAAGTCCCAAACCCTCCATATAGAACCTATATTTTCCCCGTTATTCATATATTTTATTATATTTTACTTTTTAGGTTATATCTATCATTTCAGTCTTTTTAACACTAGGTGGTAACGGTCGGCTTTGCCCTGCCGGGGAGGGATTGCATGGCCGGGAGTTTGTATTCGTTCTTTCATTATTTACTTGAATCCCAATTACTTTGTAACCGTTTAGCCATCATGGTCTGCTACTGGCTTGTATGCACTATTAAATTTATATTAATCGCTCAATTTGGCGTAAAATACCCCTCACTTTTGCAACCAATCTTTTACAATCAGTCATAGATAGCTGATCTTGTGGTCGTATAAACATATATCCAACTTGTTCAGGATATAAATATTTATTTCTCAGGCTATTTAGCATTGTCGCAATAGCTGCAATAGCACGTCCATTTACTAAAGTATTGTGTCTAGTATTTGCCACAAAAGCGTTTAATTTCCGTGCATGTGCTTTCGGAACCACTTGACCATAATGAGAGTTATAAGCTCCTCCAGCGCTTTCAAATGAATGATAGCAATTAAAACCAATTACTTCTTGAAGGGTTGTATTAGTATTAATGTGCTCATTACAACTTTCAAGATACCTTATTGCAATATCTAAGTATGCTTCATCCTCGTTCATATATTAATACTCCATTTTTAATTTTATTGAGATAATGTTGTATATTTTTAATAAATATTGATTTGGGAAGAACTATTAAATTAGGAAGAATGCCCATTTCAAGATAGAAATCAGATAAAAGTATTGAGACTTTTTCTGTAGGTGAGAACGATTTTCTAAATGTGCCTATTACGATAACATCAAAAAAGTATTTTTCTTTCCATCTGGATATCTTTTTATTTCTATTAAGAATCTTTATTATGATATAATCAATATTGTCAATTTTTATTTTATCTTTCTTTTGTTGAATTATTTCATGAAGCCATTTGAATGGCCCTACATTAATATCATCAATTTGATCAATCTTAAGAGTATTGTCTTTAATAATATCCGAATAGTCTTTTTTCTTTGTCATGATTATATTTTATAATGCCTAAAGCCCTGCTATATATAACATATTCGGTTATTTCTCTAGTGTAAGCATATGTGATGAATTAGGAAAAATGTATCATCGATCATCAGGAGGGGTTGAAAATACAAGTTTAGCTGGTTATTTTTAACTTATTTGCAACTGGATATTTTTTCTCATTTGCAAAAATCAAGCCAAACATTTTAATAACTGATATTCAAATGCTTGGAAATTCAATGTGTTCAGGAATGTCTAAATATTAGGCACAATGTGTCAAATATATGGACAATCTAGATAGAGTAATTGCCCTAACTTTATTTCAAATTTCAATTTAGCCTCAATTCGGGCATCCGGGAGTTGAACATCCTTAAAATTATTTTTCCTTAACGAAAACAGATTGTCAAGGCAAGGATAGATTGTCATTTCAGTGGAATAGAATATAATCAACCAGAATCACCGTACTTCTTTGGATAATAAGATCGATTTTGGTCAAAAAAGTTAAGAAATACTATAGAAAAGGTCAAAAAAGCCCCAAAAAAGTCACTCTATCGGAACTTATTGGAACCTATCGGGAACTATTGGGAACTATCGGGAACTATTGGACCTTATCAATGGCTATGCCTTTATGCCAGGCACACCTTATACTCGGCTTTTTTATTGCATTTCACTCAAGACATTTAGAATATCCATAAAAAAAGTAAAAAAGCTTGGGAAAATAGGTTAAAAAAGTTCCCACAAAGGAGTTTATCGGAACTTATCAGTTACTATCGGTTATTATCGATGATTATTAATATCTATCGGAAACCGAGGGTTTTTACTTAAATAGCAGTCAATGACAAGATAAATTTATGTTTATAGCAGTAAAAGACTTTATCCATGACTATAATGTCCCCCAATCTTATGGCAGAAAGTGGATGTTCTTATGTTTGAGGGACATTATAAATATGCCCAAACCATCCATCGGCCAATTTCCGCGATTCATCCACCCAAAACCTCCATTCGCCAAATAGCGTTTAAAATTCACTTCAGGATGTAACTGCAAAATCCGGTGATATTGACCACCTAAATCCGGTTGAAAGTGACCACCTTCTTTCCGGTGCAAATTGACCACCCCCATTTTCCCTTCATTTTCTTTTGATTTTATCGGTTTTAGACGGTTATACAAATATACATTTTTTCATTATTGTTAGTTTTATTCGACTTAGTTCAATAATTGTTGCTTCTTGCGTAATGATTCACCCATCATTTCGATCCGGTGTGCATTGTGTACAATACGATCTAAAACCGCATCTGCAATGGTTTTTTCTCCGATTACATCATGCCATTGTCCTACCGGTAGCTGGGCTGCGATGATGGTGGAACGCTTGCCATGACGGTCTTCAATGATCTCAATGAGTGCCGATCGGTTATGACTGTCAAGTGGTTGCATGCCAAAATCATCGAGTATTAACAGGTCCATTTTCTCGATTCTCGCAGTTTCCCGGATATAGGAACCATCTGCCCGAGCCATTTTCAACATTGCAAAGAGTTTGGATGTACTGGCATAGAGCACCTTAAATCCCAGCATGCAGGCCTGGTTGCCCAGTGCCGAAGCAACATAGCTCTTTCCAATGCCGGTACTCCCAGTAATAAGGATATTCTCGTTCCTTTCGATAAAGGTGCATTCAGCAAAACGGGTCATAAGGTTCTTGTCCAGGTTACGCTCTATTTTAAAGTCGATCAGTTCAACATCAGCCCTGTAACGGAAACGGGCTGTGCGGATGCGGCGTTCAATACGCCGGTTATTCCGGTCATCCCATTCTGATTCGATTAAAAAAGAGATCATCTCATCGGCTGTAAGGTTAACTTTCCCGCCATCTTCCAGGCTGGTTTTGAAGGCGCTGGCCATGCCATGCAACTTCATTTGTTTCATTTTCTGCAGGATTGATTCGTTCATGATTTATTGGTTTTTAGGTTGATTGGATTTTAAGAGAACTCACCTTATCCGACCAGGATTTGATTGACCGGACAAGGTGAGTAAGCATTCTACCATCACGCATAATAAGTGTTACCGCGGATATTACCGTGGTTTGGCATAGATGCGCGATCATTATCCGGATCTATCGGCACACTGTCAAGATGCTTATCCAGGATAGCTAAGATGGTTTTATAGCTGTAATCCTCATAGAAGTTGGCCCGGTGACAGGCTGCGTTGAGACGGTCATTACCAACTTTGGCTGCATAGTTCAGGATGCCCTGGCAGGTTTTGTAGGCTTGCTCAGGGTGCTGTCTTCGCATCAGGATCTCGGTGATGTACTTCTCGGTTTGTTCTCCGATTGCCTTTGCCCGTTCAAGGAACTTCTCAGGGGTCCAGTCTGATTGGAACTTGTGTTTGGTTGCCAGGTGATCTTCAACCGTGGTGAACATAAATGGCCTGCGGTTACGCTTGTGAGTGGCAATATGCTCATAGCGGTAATAAATATCAACCTTGCTCTGGCTGTAAAGAATGCTAACCTTCTTGCCGATAAAGTGATATGGAACACTGTAATAATGCTTGTCTTCACCCAGGCAGACATAGTTGTTCTTTGACACCGTTGCAATCCGTTTGTTTTTTAGTTCATAACGATACACTGACAATGGCTGCAGTACTGACCGCTCGATCTCTTCAAACATCTGACGACGACTATAAGGACGGCCCCTGAGCGGATTATTGTTATGGATATCCAGCAACACCCAGATCGCACTGTTCAACGCCTCAAGTGTAAAAAATTCATTTTCCCGGATGATAGTATAGATTACCTGATAGATGATTTTGACGGCACCCTCAACCAGTGCTTTGTGCCTTGGCTTATAGGGTCCGGCCGGAAGGGCAGTCATTTTGTAATGCTCCACAAAGTCCCGGAACGACTCATTGAGCGTGGGCTCATATTTATTGCTTTTGATAACTGCAGACTTCAGGTTATCCGGTACAATGGCCTGGGGAGCTCCTCCGAAGTAATACAGTGCATTTTCACAAGGGCCGATAAAGTCTTCCTTGCGTTGGGTCATCGTCGCTTCTACATAGGTCAATTGGCTTGCTCCAAGTATTGCTACAAAGACTTCCACCTTACTTACCTCGCCAGTATCCGGATCTGTAATCTGTAACTTCTCCCCGGCAAAATCCACATACATCTTGTCGCCGACCTTATGATCGATATGCATCGTTGCATTGGTCCGTTTCGACCATTGCCGGTAATGTTCATTGAACTGGGTGTGCTTAAAACCATCCGGATTTGTTTTTAGATAATCTTTCCAGAGCTTATGAAGGGTATTGCCCTTCTTCTTCAAAGCCTTATCGACCTCCGGAAAGTAGGATATCAGCTCTTTTAGGCGATGCTCCGGTTCTTTAACCGGCTTGCATAAAAATAGCTGCTCCAGTTCACTGTCTTTTAAGCACAGGATCTCTTCCAGAGATTTGTCCATAGCGATAAACTGCCGGATGTAACTCTTCACGGAGTTGCGCGACACGCCTGCCCTGAGGCTAATCTGTAACTTTGGAACACCCTCGGTGTACCATTGCAAAATCTGTTTAACTTTGTTCATAGCGATTAAGTTGTTTGACATAAATGGTTAGTGTTGAGAAAATAGTTCTTCGCAACAATAACTATTTATGCTGTCCTTAATCGATAAAATCTATGAAAATGGGTGGTCAATTTGCTCCGGAAAAGAGGTGGTCAGTTTGTTCCGGAAAACAACCAAAATATGACCTTTTTAGCGGTGGTCAATTTACTCCGGAATCAGGTGGTCAATTTGACCGGATTCTCCAGTTAATCAATATTATTGGATTAGATAGTTATAATGCGACAGCGTTTTTTTATAGGGGTTTTTGTTCTTTTAAAAAAGGAGATTTAGAAATGGCATTATCGGATTTCAATCGAGTTATTGAATTTGATCCAACTATCAAGAAATCATATTACTTTAGAGGATTAATAAAAACTGAATTGAAAGACTACAAAAGTGCGATACAAGATTTAAACACATTTATTGAGTTAAACCCAAGGGATAAAAAGGGTTACTTCTATCGGGGAAAATGTAAGATTGGTTTGAATGACTTGTTTGAAGCCTCGTTTGACTTTAGTAAGGTGATAGAATTAGATTCAACAGATAAGGATGCATATTTCGAGAGAGGGAAAATAAAAGCTTATTTTAAGGATTATATCGGAGGATTAGAAGATTTCGAGAGAATTATCGAGTTAGATCCTGAGAACGAAAGTTTATTATTAATCAGGGATTTATTTTTTACTAAACTGGAGGACCACCGAGGAAATATGCTTGACTTCAACAAAGTTGAAATAAAAGGGCCTAATGATAAGGCTGGATATTTTGAAAAGGGAGTAAAGAAATCTTTATTAAAAGACTACGTTGGAGCTATAATGAATTTTAGCAAAGTCATAGAGTTGGATCCTGAATTTAAAGATGCTTATTATGGAAGAGGTATAAGTAATGCAGCATTAAAAAAGGATCATGAAGCCATTTCTGATTACGATAAGGCAATTGAATTAGGACTTATGGATAAGGATGTATATTTCATGAGAGGGAAAAGTAAGTATCTAATAGAAAACTATAAAGATGCGATATCCGATCTTAATAATGCTATTGAAATGGACTCAAAGTTCCAAAAAGCTATTTATTATAGAGGGCTCTGTAATAATCTCCTTGAGAATTATAGAGGAGCGATTCAAGATTTTACTAAAGTCATAAAAATTGATCCAAAAGAAAAAAATGCGTTCTTTGAAAGGGGAGTGAGTAGAATGAAAATGAAAAATTATAAGGAAGGGATTCGTGACTTAACCGAAGTTATAAGAATAGATCCCTTGTTTAGTTGTGCTTATTCATTATTGGGATTATGTAAAACTGAATTGGGAGACTATGGAGGTGCTATTCAAGAATACAACCAAGCCATTGAGTTAGATCCTGATGATGAATCTAATTATTACGGCAGGGGAAAATGTAAAAATAAATTGGGGGATACACAGGGTGCAATATTAGATTTTTCAGAAGCTAACGATCATGGAGATAAAATATAACTGCTAGCCTAATATTTGAGATTAGTAATTCTTGAAATATTAGCACCAGAAATAACTAGAACTAACAAGTATCCTTTCAATTAAAGATGTTTGGCCTTTATACACGCTAATTTTGAGTGGTCCGAAAAATAGGGGGGCTTACAGTGGAATCTTATGACTAACTAATTATAGAGCTATATACTAAAAATAGACCCAAGGGAAGCCAGAGATATAAAAGGGAAATGTTACAAAAATTTAAGATAATGATCTGTCCCGAAAAGTGTAATTTTCAACTAAAAGCATTGTCCTGTATGAGAACCTACCACATTCAGTTACACCATCTGGTAAAAATTGAATAACTCTTCAGCATCTGAACAGGTAATCGCTTTTCTGGCTCTATCTTGCAAGTCCTGGAATGATTGTTTTGCAATCGTTGCTTCAAGAAAAGGAATCATAGAAGGTTCAACTGAGAATCTCCTATAACCCAGGCCTATAAGAATTTTGATTACATGAGGGAAAAGTGGTAACTGTCCACAGATCCCTACCCTATCCAATCTTTTAGCAGCCAAAGCAGCGGTGTATGATAGAAAGCGAAACAGATCGGGAGAATAAGGATTTAGGTATTGAGCAACGGATTTGAGTGTCCTGTTAGCTCCGAAGAAGCACTCTAAAATATCATTAGTACCCAGATAAACGTTTTCTGTTAAATTGAGAAATGAATCGATATCCATGCAAGCAGCTGGAGTTTCAAGAACAGCACCTATTGACAAAGGGTTTTCAGATATAGTTTGGATTTTATTCTGGAGTAATTTAAACTCGTTTATTGTGGTTACGTATGGAATAAGTAATCCTAAGTTATATCTTGAAGCGAGCTCTGCTACGGCCTCCACTTCTTCCTTGATAACTTTATATATTACTGGGTCTTGATACGAACGGCATCCTCTTAAGCCAAGTGAAGCCATGATGTCAGCGTTACCTTCAACCCAATCAAATGCTTTATCTCCTCCAACGTCAAAAAGCCTAATTGTTACATTCAATGGGAAAGCAGCTTGGCAGATTTTTTCTATTTCCTTAAAGAGATATTTTCTTCTTGGAATTCCTGTCCCCGTCCAAAGAAACTCGCTTCTCACAAGACTGATTTCAATAGCTTTATTATTCCGAGCTAAAACTACCCCTTCAACACTACTTACACTAGCCCCAAGATTAATTGTAATCCCATCAATCGTTGTAAGTGCTTGAGGTAAAGCATATTCACCTACTTCAGAAGCCTTTTGTATTCTCTGGCAGCGAATATCCCATTCTTTCGGCGGTTCATTATTCTCACAAATCTCAATTTGACCTTGAGTACCATCAATAAGAATGAAACTTGATTCTAAAATTTCAGGTTCATAATCGATTAGTACTGTTGGTATAGTCAAGCTAAATAGATAAATCAATAGATGTGAAAACCGTTCATTACCAACTACAATGATGCCTTCAGGTTTTGAAGAAGATAAAGAGAGTATGTCTCCGAGAGAATAACGCTGAATCACAATTATCTGACCCATGAGACTATGAGCACTTCTCCAGTTTTGGAGTAATTTCCCCTTTGCACATCCGGGGACATATGGTACGCAATTAATCGTCATTTTAGATTTTATTGAGGGCTTGTTCATATCCAGAAATATCCATCTCTGTAAGTAGTGAATCTAGATCTCTAAGTTTCTCAAGACTTAGATGAATGCACTTTTCACTTTTTGCAAGGGAATCAAAATAGTCAACAAAAGCTCCAATTACACGAGTATCAGTTATCGAGATACCAGCAGATACTGAAGACTCTGAATGACTACCTACTCTAATTACGGCCTTTTTATCAGTTACACGAAAGTGAAACTCGTTACTGCCAGAAACTAGACTAGGATGGTGATATAACCGTAACTGAATTTCTCTTGCTCCTGATATTTCCATAAGTCGTTTAAAAAACCGAATGTTTGCTAAAATTGTCCAAATTTCACTTTCCGTCCTGTTTGCTATTGATAAATTCATTAATCGAGAGTAAGACCTCCCTGCACTAATAAAGTCAGATGTCGAGGAAGTATATTGTTTGTCAAATTGAGATGCTGGGTTGATTTTGAATGTATTGTATCTATTTGGTGGGAATTCAGTACGAGAAAGCACATCCAGAATCCCAACAGCCCTAAGTTCAAAAGCATTTACAATCATTTCGATGGCAAGATTCTGGATATCTTTTGGATCAAGAAGTAGGCTAGAAATAAGAGGGATCGCTTTATCGAGTTTGTCACTATGGGCATTGAGCACTTTAGCATGTTTTCCAAGTTTTCTAATTTCATAAACGATTAAGCCGAGAACTGCAAATTCTAATATATATTTAAATACTTCCCACCAATTTATATCAGAGTAATTCATCATCTCATTATAGGGCACCTCTAAAAACAATAAACGCCTTCGTTAATAGTTTCGTTGATTTCAACGACTTTATTCATCTTTTTGTAGAGTGAGAAATCTCGTAAGATGACATTCTTTAGTTTGATGAAGTTAAACTTACCATCCATATAAGGTTATTGACCAAGTTGACAAATTGAAATAAAATATTAGGCAATATAAGAACTATTTGAATATCTACTAGTTCATTTTTAAAATTTTCTTAATAGAATGAGGTTGAGTCTCAACAATTGGTTGAATATCATTAGGCTTCCTATTTGGTATGTCTTTGATCCAAATTTAGCAACTTATAATTTATAGATTAATTCACTAATTTAGCCTCTCTCAATATTTCATCATGACTACTAAGCAATATCTGGATAGTGTCAACACCCGCTACCGTTCAGGCATCTCCAGAGAACATTCCTATAGAGGTGATCTGCAAACACTTCTTGAAACACTAGTTCCAGGCGTCCTTGTTACCAACGAGCCATCCAGAATAGCTTGTGGTGCACCAGACTATATCTTGACTCGCAAAGGGATTCCAATAGGTTATATTGAGGCCAAAGACATAGGTGCTGATCTTGATAACAAGATATACAACGAACAGTTTAACAGGTATAAAGCCTCCCTTCCCAATCTAATCATCACCGACTATCTTCAGTTCAGGCTGTTTAAGGATGGTACCCAAGTGTCTTCCATTAGAATCGGAGAGATCAAGAATGGAAAGGTCGTATCTATTTCAGACAATTTTCAGGAGTTCGAGGACCTGATCAAGGAGTTCTCAGCCTTCACAGGTCAAACCATCACCTCCGCCTCCAAACTTGCTAAAATGATGGCTGCTAAGGCCAGGTTACTTGCAACTGTGATTGATAAGGCTCTCAGTGAAGATACTAAGGCAAACAATCCTTCACTATTTGAAGAGGCTAATAGCACCCTCCGAGACCAGCTTAGTGCTTTCAGAGAGGTGCTTATTCACGATATTACTCACAAGGAGTTTGCGGATATCTATGCACAGACCATCGCCTACGGCATGTTTGCTGCAAGACTGTATGATCCGACACTAGATGATTTCAGCAGACAGGAAGCAGCAGAACTAATCCCGAAATCTAATCCCTTCCTCCGGAAGCTTTTCCAATACATAGCCGGGTATGACCTGGATGACCGGATCAAGTGGATTGTAGATGCACTGGCTGATGTTTTCAGAGCAACAGATGTTGCAGCTATTCTCTCTAGTTTTGGGAAGGCCACTCAGCAGAATGACCCTATAATCCATTTCTATGAGACCTTTCTGGCAGAATATGACCCAAAGCTGAGAAAGAGCCGGGGTGTATGGTACACTCCTGAGCCTGTTGTGAATTTCATCGTCAGAGCTGTTGATGATATTTTGAAAAGCGAATTTGGACTTGCTGATGGAATTGCTGATACATCGAAGATCAAGATTAAAGTTGACACACAGAATCCTGATAGTCGGACTACATCAGGCTACAGGCAAACCGAGCAGGAAGTTCACAAGGTACAGATTCTTGATCCTGCTGCTGGCACTGGCACATTCCTGGCTGAAGTGATAAAACAGATATATGCAAAATTCCAGGGACAGGAAGGAATCTGGAGCCAGTATGTCGAAGATCACCTGATCCCACGGTTAAATGGATTCGAGATTCTGATGGCTTCCTATGCAATGGCGCATTTGAAACTGGAGTTGTTATTGAGGGAAACGGGATACAAGCCAAAGAATGAACAACGGTTAAGGGTCTATTTAACTAACTCCCTTGAAGAGTACCATCCTGATACTGGGACCCTGTTTGCAAGCTGGCTCTCTTCCGAAGCTAATGAAGCCAACAAGGTGAAAAGAGACACACCTGTGATGATTGTGATTGGGAATCCTCCATATTCTATTAGTAGTAGTAATAAAAGCGAATGGATAGAAGGATTAATAGTAAGTTATAAACAGGGCCTAAATGAACGAAATATTCAACCTTTATCTGATGACTACATTAAGTTTTTAAGGTTCGGACAATTCTTTATTGATAAAACTGGTGAAGGAATCTTAGCGTTTATATCGAACAATACTTTTTTGGATGGTATTATTCATAGACAAATGAGAAGGAACCTACTAGAGAGTTTTGATAAGACATTCATTCTTGATTTACATGGTAGTACGAAGAAAAGGGAATCCGCTCCAGACGGCTCTAAAGATGAGAATGTGTTTGATATCATGCAGGGTGTTAGCATCAATATTTTTATTAAGACAAGGAAGAGTAAAGATCGAGCCTTAGGTGATGTATATTTGGCAAATTGTTGGGGAAAACGAGAGTATAAATACAATTTCCTCTATCGAAACAATCTAAAGTCCGTGTCCTGGGAGAAAATCAATTATCAACCAGATAGTTACATGTTTAGAAAATTTTCAATCACAAGAATGACAGAATACGAAAAGTTATTGAAGATTACTGATCTTTTCCCTTTCAAAACAAGTGGAGTCAAGACTCACGATGACGCAAACTTAGTTTCACATAATATTGAAGAGTTAAAAGATAAAGTTGTCAGTCAGTACCAATATTTTGACCAGTCAAAGGTTTATAAATATAGCTACCGGCCATTTGATATTGAATACATATTATATGACACATCCTTGCTTGGTAGGTCTAGAGAAAAAACTATATACCATTTGAAGCAAGATAACATCGGACTTGTTTTAGTGGCACAATCCCAAGCTGCCAATTTAAACTACTTTGATTGCGTCTTCGTCACAAACATACTCACCGATACTAACATGTTTAGAAGAGGGGGGCCCTCAATCTTCCCTGCTTATCTATATAACCGCGATATAAGTCAAGGCTTTGTTGAACAAGATTGTATTAGAAAGCCTAATCTCAATATGGGGGTCATAGCTACCATTGCGCATAAACTTGACTTGCCTTTCACCTCTGAAAAGGGATTGAATGGAACAGAATTCTCCACTATTGATATTCTAGATTACGTCTATGCCACACTACATAGTCCTTCATATCGTGAAAAATACAAAGAGTTCCTCAAAATTGATTTCCCACGGATTCCATACCCAAAGGACAAGGAAACCTTCTGGCAACTTGTAGCATTGGGAGGTGAACTCAGGCAGATCCATCTGCTTGAGAGCCCCATGGTCAACCAGTTTATCACCTCCTACCCTATACCAGGAACAAACAATGTTGAGAAGGTTACTTGGGATGATTACAGAGTCTGGATCAACAAGGATCAGTATTTTGATGGAGTACCAGTAATCGCATGGGAGTTTTACATCGGAGGATACCAACCAGCCCAGAAGTGGCTTAAGGATCGAAAGGGAAGAGAACTCAGCTATGATGATATCCGGCACTACCAGAAGATCATCGTTGCCTTGGCTGAGACTGACAGGATCATGAAGGAGATTGATAAAATCAGTATTGAGTAACAGTTTAGCATTATATAATATTACTAAAGTCTGTAGTTCAGATCATTGAACGAGCCAGATTTGAAAAGAATTAATCGCAACCATACCCACACAGATAAGCACATAATAGATAAAACCATTGGTATGAAAACTGAAGAAAAGACATTATCCAGATCAAGACAGACCGCCATGAAAACCATGTTTGAAGCACTGAACATCCTCAAAGCTTCAGGAGGGAGTATGCCAGGCAAAGAGGTTATGGCTAAGATGCGAGATAACCTATCCTTCACTGAGTGGGAGTTGGAGATTTATGAAAAAACAGGGTATATACGATGGGAGTCTATTTTTCACTTTTACACTATTGATTTAATAAAAGCTGGTTATTTGAGAAAAAATAAGCGAATCTGGTATTTGACAGACGAGGGTGAGAAGGCACTTCAAAAAGGGCCGTTAGAATTGATGAATTCAGCTAATGCAGCCTATAAACAGTGGCATAAAGAGAATAAATTAAAGGATGAAAAGGAAGTAATCGAAACTGGGGAGGAAGAACTGGAAGATGCAGATCAGTTGCAACGTGCTACTATATATCAACTAGAATCACAAGCTATTGAAGGAATTAAAGAATATATCAATCAGAAAAACCCTTATGAATTTCAAGACTTGGTTGCAGCTCTCCTTCGCGCCATGAAATATTATACACCTTTCATTTCACCGAAAGGCAGAGATGGAGGAATTGATGTAATCGCATACAGAGATCCATTAGGAGCATCGGAACCTCGTATTAAGGTGCAGGTCAAACATAAACCGGATTCCGCAGTACCGGTAAACGATATTCGTAGTCTCATGGGCTTATTGAATAATAAGACTGGTGAAATAGGGTTATTCGTAACATCTGGAAGGTTTACACCAGAAGCAGAAAAAGTTGCCAGAGACTCTTCTGTACATGTAAGGTTGATAGATATTGACAGTTTTATTCAATTATGGCAGCAATTCTACGATAATCTTACTGATGAAGAGAAAAACTTACTGCCTCTCTATAAGATGTATTTTCTGGGAACCAATGAGTAATTATATAGTATTATACCTTATATTTGGAAGTTAGCAGTAGTACATATTAGGCGATAATTGTAACTGTTTTTCGCCCAATTTGCATTATATCAAATAGTTATCAAGGGTACAACCTACAACCTTGTGATGCGGTCTGGTTTAGTTTTGAAGATCCAAAGCAGAGTTAATGAAATAAAAATATCAATGTGCACTTTTTTGTGTACTCAAACAAAAAACCACCTACAATTTTACTCGTAAGTGGCTGATTATCTGTCTCCCCGGTAGGGCTCGAACCTACGACCCATTGATTAGGTCCCCATTGATTATTCATTATCTCCCGTACCAATTCCCAGAAACAACAATAGAATCTTATTATCTTGTAAGAAAATCAACTCTAGGACGCCCTCTTTCTGCACTAAGATTGGGGGACATTATATTATTCTATCGGCTCATGCTTTAAAAACTGAATCCATTGTTTTTCCAGGGCGTTTTTTGATTATTTCGGACAAACAGTGCCACTCATTCCGGAGTAAAGTGTGCCAGTGATTCCGGAGTAAAGTGTGCCATTTTTTCAAAGGACAACAGGGTTGATAAAAGTACTATTTTTTTTCAATTGATTTTTTCCTGAGCGATTCTCCTTTTAGTTCAAATCGATGAGCTGAACCTGACAATCTGTCCATAATTGCATCGGCCAGAGTGGGTTCGTTTATATATTGATGCCATTTGCTAACCGGAAGTTGGGATGTTATTATCGTAGAACGTTTGCCATACCGATCCTCCAGGAGTTGCAGCAGGGTTATTCTCACCTGGCTATCCAACGGAGTAAGTCCAAAATCATCGATGATAATAAGTGGTATTTTTTCGATCTGGTTCAGAAGTTTTATATAGGATCCTTCGAGTTTTGCGAGTGCAAGTTTTTCTGCAAACCGATTCATGCCCAGATAAAGGGATTTGTATCCAAGGGTGATCGCCTGCCGGCCGAAGGCGCAGGCGAGATAACTTTTTCCACAACCGGTAGAACCGGTGATAAGGATGTTTTCTGCCCTCTGGATAAAATTACAATCAGCCAATGCGAGTAATTGATTACGCGTGATGTTACGCTCGGGAGCACACTGGATTTGTTCGATTACCGCATCATAGCGAAGGTTGCTAAGTCTAAGGTACATTTGAGTGCGTTGGTGTATTCGACTGAGTTGCTCAGCCTCCACCAGCAGGGCCATAAGTTCGTGGGCCGTGGGAAGGTCGTGGGAAGGCAGTGCCAGGGTGGTCCCGTAGGCCTGAGCCATTCCGTGCAGCTTCAACTGCGTAAGTTGTTCCAACGTTTGGTCTGTGTTGATCATGTGTTGTTGTTTTAAATGGATAATTGAGTTTATTGATATGATTCAGCGCCCCTTATATTATCATGGTCAGGAATGCTGACAAGTAGATCTGTTTGCGGATGGGCCTTGTCAAGATTACGCTCCAGGATGTTTTTAATACCCATATAGGTCACTTTATATCCCATAAGGGCACGCCCACAGGCTGCTTCCAGGCGATCAGTGCCGTATTTTTCACCCAGGCGTAAAACACCCAGGCAGGAGTTATAAGTTTGTTCGATATAGATCTTCTGTTCAAGTATCTTGCTGATTACACGTTCCGTATTGTCACCAATCTGAGTTGCTTTTTCGACAAAATATTCGCGATTATAGCCCTTGATCTGGGCATAATGGCGTTGATCTGGCGGCATGTGTTCGGGTAAGGTGGTGTGACCGTTTCTATTATAATTACGACGGTAACAGACGATACGAACCGCGTCAAGGTAGATTTCAACATGATCCGTGTCATAAATAATCTGTATCGTTTTCCCGATATACTTGTATGGAACACTGTAATGGTGCCAGTCTTCTCCGAGTGTGATGTGATAGTTTCGCTGAACCTTGGCCTCAACTTTGTTTTTAGGTACAAAATCTCCGGCAGGTAATGGAAGCAGCAACGCTTTTTCATGAAGCATGAAGCGGTCACGGCGGCTGTAATCACAGCGCTGGAGGTTACGATGGTTGAACTTGTCCAACGCCTCCCATAAAGCCTCATTCATTTGGTCCAGGCTATGAAAGATCCTGTTGCGCAATGGAGCGTAGATCCGGTTATAAACAGCATTCACATGGCTTTCAACCGAAGCTTTATCCCTGGGTTTCCTCACCCGGGCAGCCATTATTGTGGTTCCATAATGCAACGACCATTGCTGGGCGAGTTCTTCGAAAGCAGGCTCATACCTGTTGCTCTTCTTGACAACCTGTTTCATGTTATCTGTTTTGGCTGACCTGGGAACCCCGCCAATGAAGCTTATAGCATTATTCAATGCTTTAAGAAGCCGATTCCGATTGGCCGATAACATGGCCTCGATGTAAGTAAACCCTGAAAAGGGAAGCACACAGACAAGTACTTGACACCAGGTGATCTCTCCGGTTTGATAATCAGTAAGTGCAATTTTATCTCCCGCAAAATCAAACATCATGCTGGCAGCAGGTTCATGGTCAAAAAGCATAACCGCTTTACGGGTCTCAAGAAAACGACTCAGATGTTCGCAAAACTGAGTATAACCGTAGCCATCAGGCACCATCTGTCGATATTCTTCCCACAAGATCATCCGGGTGGCATGAGGCTTTTTAAGCTCATCACACAATCCAGGGATGCGTTGCTGTAAATCAGCAAATTTCCAGTCTAATTCAGCAGAAGGAGGTTCATTATACACCAATGACGATAATTCTTCGTCATTAAGCTTTAAAAGATCTTCAAGACTTTTGTTTAGCAGGAATATTTGCTTCACGTACTCATTCACAGTATTGCGTGACATGTGAAGCTCTTCGGCAATATCACGATTGGATTTGCCTTGGGATTTTAATTGTAGAATGCGTCTGACTTGCAACATGGTTATTGGCTTGTTTGACATCGTATAAAGGTTTTTTCTTTATACGAGCCCATGTTGCCTTTGATACTACTGGCTCACTTTATGCCGGAATGTCAGGCTTGTTGTTCTGACTGAAAACCAAAATTGCACACTTTCTTTACTTTTTTCAGCAAAAAAAAGTGGCACAGTTTGCTCCGGAATCAGTGGCACAGTTTACTCCGGAATCACTGGCACACTTTACTCCGAAATGAGTGGCATGGTATAGTCCGAAATAGTCAGTTTTTTGATAAACCATATATAATTTCAATATTTTCAGGCTCTTTTATCAGTAAAACCAATTTGTCAATACCATATGTAACAACTAGGAATTCAACAATCGTAACAGAAAGTGCATAACCATTCATGTTGCCAAATTCCATAAACGATACGGTATCAAGTTGTGTCCATGTTGGCGGTGTCTTTGCTATCACACTTAATTCTACAATTTTTCGTATATGTTCATTTACCTGACCTGCTTCGTATTGTGCATATCCTTCATTAAGCCATCTTGGCAATCCGGTCACGCCTTTATCTCCACATGCATAATAAACCGCTATATGTGTAAATTCATGCACAATTACTTGCATAAGGGATTCATATGTATGAACACTCCCAGGATGCAATGGTGATACCATCATTATTTCATCAGTATTCAATGTTCCGCCGACAACCCAGTCCGGGGCATCAGGAAGATTTATTGCGGCGTGAAAAGCCTGAATATTTGGAAAGACTTTTACTTTGATTTTTTTGTTAATCTGTATTCCCAAATGATTCGTGATTCTGGAATAATTATTCTCTAAAGTTATTGCCAGTGAATCTAAAACTTTAATGTCACCATGGGTTGAATAGTAGTCGAAATGCTGACTCTCTTTTGCTAAATTCAGGGAGTCGCTATTTTGCCCGACTAATTTCGAGATAGTTAAAAACACAAAAAAAGCTATTGAAAGTACATTCAAAACTACAGGTCTTATTTTCATGGATATATTGTTTTGTTAATATTTTTAATAATTCTTAAATATTCCTATAACGGACAATACCATAATACCCGCTAACGGCCCGCCAGCAGCCGACGTGGCGGTTCTTATTGTTATTCTGTTTGTATTCGTTTCTTCATTTTTTACTTGCATTCCGCTTGCTTTGAATCACTTCGGCCGACATGATCGGCTGATGGCTTGTTGTGCCCAGTAGTTAAGTTACCAATTTATAAACCGTTTTGTTCTTTTCGCCGAAACGGTCAAAGTACTTCATCTCAACACCTTTTTTAATATCTCTGCTAGCAGTGGCGCTCGATAATGATTTAAACACATTCATATAGTCTTTCCGGGTGAACTCTGATTTACCTAATGAAACAAAATATTCAATTCGCTCGATATCGGTCAAAATTCTATTGTTGACATTCAATAGATCAGATAGAGAGGAATCAATTACATTCAGCATATATTCAATAAATGCTGTTGAATCACCACTTTTATCGCATTTAGAGAGAATATTATAGTAATCGATTTGGGTTTGGCTGATTAGTGATTCAAACGGTAGAAATTCAAAGATAGGGTACTTCTTTTGCAAGATCACTGTTTGCCAAAGTCTCCCCATTCTCCCGTTTCCATCAATAAAGGGATGAATGAATTCTGTCTCGTAATGAAATACACAGCTTTTTATTAATGTCAGATCCTTGCTGGTTTTCAGATATTTGAAGAGATCGCTCATTAATGCAGGAACATTCTTGGCTGGGGGTGCAATGTGCGATACTTTACTCCCCTGAAATATTCCTACTTCTTCATTACGGTATTTCCCTGGGTTTTCAACAAGACCATTCATTAAGATCCCATGTGCTGAAAGGAAAGTTTTCGACGAGTTTGAATCAAATTTCGTCAAGTTGTCGTATACCTTTATGGCATTTACAACTTCAAGAATATCTTTTTGTGGCCCAAGTACTCTTTTATTGTCAACGATTGCGGTTACTTGTTCTAAGGAAAGAGTATTCCCTTCAATCTTTAAAGAAGAATGGATGGTCTTGATCTTATTTTGTTTCCTTAAATGAGGAGAAGGCCGGCTTAAAAAATGTGCTTTGATTTCACCGATTTTCTCTGAAATAGAAGAAACCTGTTTAATAATCAATTCCGTTATTTGGTAAGGTGGTTTCATTGATACTATCATTTGATACTATCAAAGATACTAATTTTTATCGTTCTCACGTCTTCATAACTATTGGGCACAACATGTCGGTATCCTTATAATTGATGATACTTCTGCCTTAGTTCTATCCCATTTTATGCCTTCTGATGACTTTATCTCTGAAATTTACGAGATAGATCCAGTCCGATGGTTTACTGTAGGAATATTGTGCTCTTGTGACTAAATCATTCATATTAGAACCCATCCTCTATTTCTTAAAACAAATGTAATGTGTTGTTCTGTCATATCAAAATAATATATATATAATTCATACGTCCAATTTGTCCATTGGATTCACAATCTGATTGAATCCTTTGGTAAAAAATCCGGTGCATCTGACCACTTTGTGCCGATTTAAACTGACAACCATATATGTCCGGTATTAATATATTTAATCTGATCCATTCAAACAGGCCTGTGGTCGTCAACATCTTCGATTTGTCCATGTAAGGAGGTAATTATTATTCGTACTTCTCACTTCAAACTTCCAGTTCTACCTTCTAACTTCTGACTTCTAACTTTATTCATCGGCCCGTTGATTATTCATCAACTGGCCATCGTGTGTGAATATGTTGGGCAAATTTAAAAAGGGTTTCAAACTAGATATGTTTGAAACCCTTGTCATTACTGGTCTCCCCGGTAGGGCTCGAACCTACGACCCATTGATTAAGAGTCAATTGCTCTGCCAGCTGAGCTACGGAGAGGAAGTGGGCGGCAAAAATACAACTTTTCTCTCTAATAGGAAAACCATGCGCTATTTTTCAGGATGATGTACATTTGTAGTCAGATACTGGATGCTGGATACTGGATGTTCAATAACCAACAACTGACAACTGACAACCTACAACCGAAATCCGAAATCCGAAACGTGAAACCCCACAAACCAAAATCGGCCCTCAGCGTGCAACCCGGCGTGGAACAACCCTCCAACGTCAACGAAGAACTTATTACTAAGCTGAAAAATAAAGACCATCCCACCTCCCTACCTCCCTACCTCCCTACTTCCCAACTTATAGACGGCATCCTCTCCGGCAACCGTACCCTCCTCGCCAAAGCCATCACCCTGGTCGAATCCAACCGGCCCGAACACCAGCAGCAAGCGCAGGAGATCATCGCTGAATGTCTGCGACATTCAAAGTCAGAAGTTAGAAGTACGAAGTTAGAACTGGAAGTTAGAAGTACGAAGGACGAAGTAATATCCGGCATCCGGTATCCGGCATCTGGCATCAGAATAGGTATCACCGGCGTCCCTGGCGTGGGCAAATCCACGTTTATTGAAGCGCTCGGCAAACACCTCACAGCCCGCGGACACAAGCTGGCAGTCCTCGCTGTGGATCCCAGCAGCACGATCTCAAAGGGAAGCATCCTGGGCGATAAGACCCGCATGGAGAGCCTGGCAGTCGACCCAAACGCCTTCATCCGCCCCTCCCCTTCGGCCGGATCCCTCGGAGGGGTGGCACGCAAAACCCGTGAAACGATCTACCTCTGCGAAGCGGCGGGGTTCGACGTGATTTTCGTCGAAACAGTAGGTGTGGGTCAATCGGAAACAGTGGTGAAGTCGATGGTCGATTTCTTCCTGCTCCTGATGCTGGCAGGCGCGGGCGACGAACTGCAGGGGATCAAACGAGGCATCATCGAAATGGCCGATGCCGTGATCATCAACAAGGCCGATGGCGACAACATCGCCCGTGCAAAAATTGCCTTCAATGAATATACCAATGCCCTGCACCTCTTTCCGCCAGCTCCTACGGGCTGGATACCGGCTGTAGGGACCTGCTCGGCACGCACCGGCGAAGGGATTCCACACGTGTGGGAGATTATCAGACAATTCTGCACAACCATGCAGCAAAAAGGACACTTCCGGCAAAACCGCACCGACCAGAACCAACTGGTATTCCAACAAGCAATTGAAGAGAAACTGAAAGAGCAGTTTTACAACAATAAAGCCATCAGGAAACAAATTCTGGAACTGGAGAAAAAGATCAGAGAAGGGACACTAAATCCGTATCAGGCAGCAAACTCGATTCTGGATACTGGATACTAGATGCTGGATACTGGATACTGGATACTAGATGCTGGATACTGGATCGCTAATCCCTAATCCCTAATCGCTAATCCCTAATCCCTAATCGCTAATCGCTAATCCCTTTTCTTCAAAAACGGCGATATCGTCCAAAACAACTCTTTCGGATTGAACGGTTTGGTGATGAAACCACTCATGCCAAACTGGAAGATCTTTTCGCGGTCTTCCAGGAAGACCGATGCGGTGAGAGCGATGATGGGTAGATTTTTGTAGTAGTCGTCATCCATCGCCCTGATCTTTAGCGTAGCCTCATAGCCGCTCATCTCGGGCATGTGCAAATCCATCAGCACCACGTCGAAATGATTTTTCGACACCATCTCTACGGCAACCCTGCCATTCTCGGCAATCTCGTATATTGTCTCCCACTTGGCCAGGTATTTCGAAACGATCTTCTGGTTAACAAGGTTATCCTCCACAACCAGCACCCGCAATCCTTTCAGGCTGTGAAACGAGGATTTCAGAAGGGCATCATCCTCCACATGTGTCTTTTCACTCACCACAAAGGGGAGGGTAAACGAGAAAGTACTTCCCTTGCCAACCTTGCTCTTCACAGATAACTCGCCTCCCTGCATCTCCACCAGCTTTTGGGTGATGGCTAAACCAAGTCCGGTACCTCCGTATTTCCTGGTGGTTGATGAGCTCGCCTGGGTAAAGCTCTCGAAAATAATCTCCATTTTATCTTCCGCGATGCCAATCCCGGTGTCGATGATAGAGAATCCGATATCGATCTGGCCATTCTTGGTTTTGATCGGTTTGGCCACAATCGTAATGCTTCCCTTTTCGGTAAACTTCACGGCATTTCCCACAAGGTTGATCAGGATCTGCGTGAGGCGGGTCGAATCACCCAGCACCACGGCAGGAATACTTTCATCAATCCGGATCTCCATCAGCAGGTTCCTCCGGTTCACCTCGTAGTCGAAACTCTGCATGACACCGTTCACCAGCTTCCGCATCTCAAACTCCACCTTCTCAAACTCGATCCTGCCGGCATCAATCTTGGAATAATCGAGGATGTCGTTGACGATCTGGAGGAGGTTGTCAGCCGAGAATTTCAGGATCTCGATGCTATCCAGCTGATCCTCCCGGGGCTCCTCTTCGCGGAGGAGGTTTACCGTATTGATGATGGCATTTAGCGGTGTTCTGATCTCGTGGCTCATAGTGGAGAGGAACTTCTGCTTGGCCCGTGTGGCATCTTCGGCCAGATCCTTGGCCTTTTTCAGATCCTTTTCGATACGCTCACGCCAAATGATCTCCTCCTCCAGGTTTTTCCGCTGCCTGAAGATCTTCATGAACACCGTTACCTTCCCGATCAGGATGTCGGGGATGATGGGTTTGGTGATAAAATCGACAGCACCGGTCTTGATCCCTTTTACACGGTAGTAATCCTCGTTGTAGAAGGCAGTGATATAGATGATCGGGATCAGTTCGTTCATCGGATCTTTACGGATCTTCTCCACTGTCTCAAAACCATCCATTCCAGGCATCCTCACATCCATCAGCATGAGGGCGAATTCGGTTTTATTGGCTTTCTCAATCGCCTCCTGGCCCGAAGTGGCGCGAACCAACTCAATATCCAGGTCGGCAAGCATCTCTTCCAGTACGATGATGTTCTTCACCCTGTCATCGACAATCAGGACTTTTGGTTTCACATTCATATCAGTGAGTTCAAAAAGGTTGCAATCTCGTTCAGCTTAAATACATGATGTGGTTTCGCCATTTCCAGGGCAGCCCGCGGCATGGTATCTGATTCTGCTTCATCCGGATCCTGCACGATAGTGGTGCCTCCCAGCGCTTTGATCTTTTTAAGTCCTGCACTTCCATCGTTGTTGGCCCCTGTGAGGATGATCCCAATCAAACCATCCCCGTATGTTTCTGCCGCCGTTTCAAACAACACATCAATCGACGGTCTGGCATAGTTTACCCGCTCTCCAACTGTTAGGGTAAACGAACCGTTGTGTTCTATCAGCAGGTGGTAGTTCGGAGGCGCGATATAGGCAACGCCTGCCTTTGGAATCTCTTTCTCATCAGCCTCTTTCACCCTGATCTTCTCCAGGCTGTTGAGAAACGTAGCCAGGTAATTATCGGCATCCGGACTCATATGCTGCACAACGATCACAGGAAACGGGAAGTGCTTGTCAAGCGACAGGAAGATCGTCTTCAGGGCGTTTAATCCTCCCGCCGACGATCCGATTACAACTGCCTGATAAACCCTTTTCGTTCCCACCAACGTATAAAATTACGAAGAATATTTCTTTATATAAATTCTTTCATGATCAACAACCGGTTCAAATGCCGTAAAATGGGGTGAAAACTGTAGGTTTTCTTTGGACCCTAAGCAAAGAAACCCGCCACCGGCGAGGGATTCAAGAAAGAGGCTGATCACCTTGTCCTGCAACTGCCTGTTAAAATAGATCAGCACATTGCGGCAAACCACCATATTCATCTCTGCAAACACGCTATCAGTCACGAGGTTATGGTTGGCAAACACGATATTATTCCGTATTGATTCGTTGAGTTTTGCCGTTTCATCGTTGGCTGTATAGTAATCGGAGAAGGAGCGTTTTCCTCCGGCTTTCTGGTAACTCACGGTAAACTCCTTGATACGGCTGATGGGATATTGCGCCTGCTTCGCATACCGGATGATCGACGGGTTGAAATCAGTTGCATAGATCTGGGTTTTATGCAACAGGCCCTCCTCCTTGAGCATGATCGCCATGGAATATACCTCTTCGCCGCTGGCGCAACCGGCATGCCAGATCTTCACGTGAGGGTAGGTCCTGAGCACGGGCAGCACACTCTGCCGTAACGCTTTGTAGAAACTGGGGTCCCTGAACATCTCGGTTACCGTGATGGAGAGATCCATCAGGATCTGATCTGTAAACTCACTGTCGTAAATTGCCTTGTTGGCCATCTCGGTAATGCTGTTCATCCCCGAGATCTTGAAACGGTTCAGGATCCGGCGCTTGATGTGGGCCTGCGAGTAATTCCGGAAATCAAATCCCGATTTCAGGTAGAGCGCTTCGATCAGCAGTTTGATCTCAATCTCCTGGTTCTCCAGTATCTCTTGCTCTTTCTTTTTCAAAATTCGCTACTTAGCCTGATTCATTTGTTTTCTTCGGGATCATATTCTGAACGATGGAGGCCAGCATGCTAGCAGCAAGAATAGATACGATAATGATTAGGGAATTGGATGTAGTGAGGTGAAGCCACCCTAAAAAGTGAAGGATCATCTTTAACCCGACGAAGGTGAGCAGAAGAGCCAGTCCAAGTTTCAGGTACTGGAACCGGTTCATCACATTCATTACCAGGAAAAAAAGTGATCGTAAGCCCAGGATGGCAAAGATGTTGGAAAAGAATACGATATAAGGATCCTGTGTCACGCTGAAGACCGCCGGCACCGAATCGACGGCAAAGAGCACGTCGGCAAACTCGATGATCAGCAGGACAAGAAACAGCGGCGTAATAAACAACTTCCCATTTTTACGGACCCAGAACTTTTCGCCATGATCTTCCCGGGTCACGGAAAACCAGCGGGAAGCGAACCTTACAACGGGATGACGATCCGTATCGATCACATCCTCGTTCTTTTTCGTAAAGAATTCGTATCCCATCTTTATTCCAAGGATGACGAGCAATACACCAAAAACCGTCAGAAACCAGCTGAATTGCTGAATCAGGGCGCTGGCCGCAAAGATGAAAATGAAGCGCATCACCACCGCTCCCAGGATCCCCCAGAAGAGGACCTTCTTGTAGTACTTCTGCTTCACGCTGAACGAGAGGAAGATCATGATGATCACAAAGACGTTGTCGACCGAGAGTGAGTATTCGATGAGATAACCGGTGAGGTATTCAAGTGCCAGATTTTTATTATAGATCTGAATCGCCTGGTCCACTTGATTCTCCAGCCCGGCAATGGATATGGGATGATTGAAGCGGACGATCCGTTCCTGAATGGCCTCCCAGGTATCCGATCCGTGGATCAGGTTGCCATGAGACTTTATAAGGAAATAAAAAACAACCGAGATGCCCACCCAAACGCATGTCCAGGTGAGTGCCTCCCCAAAACCAGGCTTGTGCTGTTTCCGGCTGAACACGCCCAGGTCGAGTGCCAGCATCAGGAAGATGAAAAGCAAAAAGAGGGAGAAAAAGATGACTTCATGAAGAGATGGTACCATGCTTCAAAAATAATATAAAATTCTTACTTTTGTATCCCCCTCAAATGATAAGAAACTACCTGTTATGAACGATGCTGTTGTCCTGAATCCAAATCCGCTGATTCGTTACCTCGACAAACCTTCCGACGGGTTCACCCGGGCCGATCTGATCCGTTTTATCGAAGCCCACGGAATCCAGATGGTCAACTTCCGGTATGCCGGAGCCGATGGCCGGCTCAAAACGCTCAATTTCATCATCAAGAGCCGCGAGCACCTCGAGAATATCCTCAGTGCCGGCGAACGTGTTGACGGGTCGAGCCTCTTTCCCCATTATGTGGAAGCCGGATCATCAGATCTCTATGTGATCCCGCGTTACCGCACGGCGTTCGTCAACCCTTTCTCAAAGATTCCCGCGCTCGACATTCTCTGTTCCTATTACGACAAGGACGGCAATCCGTTTGAGAGTTCGCCCGAATACATCATGCGTAAGGCACACCAGTCGCTGAAAGCCATAACCGGTTTCGATTTTGAGGTGATGGGCGAGCTGGAGTATTATGTGATCAGTGAAAAAGACCCTTTGTATGAAGCTGCCGACCAGCGGGGCTACCACGA
>Ga0351834_1031_pt1 | contig 26448 bp, 26 predicted proteins | sample BONcelHFGM3001C6_FD_206754 | JGI IMG/M metagenome (GOLD analysis project Ga0351834, IMG submission 206754) | Enriched cells from coal bed in the Powder River Basin, Montana, United States - BONCAT cells FGM rep1 HSBNCT.FGM.300.1.C6 ... | reverse complement strand
AGTGGTTTTCGTGGCCCGGATGGATCGCCTCAGTGATGTACCCTGTACCGTCCACCTGGTAGGAGCACTGCACCAGAGGCTTGTAGATGATGCTCTCGCCATCGTCCATCCTTGCTATCTCGGAGTGGATCACAACACCCCCGGCTACGGGCCACCCCCTCATCCTGAGGTATTGAATCAACTCCTTCACGAAAACCGCAAGGGTGATTGTTCCCGCCAACAGCACAAGGTACCGCGCCGTCTCCGGCGGCATCTCGGGGATCCTGTCGCTGATCCTTCCCGCCAGAACCGCCACGGCTATCATGCCCACGATCGCAAGCATGTTCCACGGTCTGATGATCGCCCTGCGAGGCTTTTCTGACACGGGTCGCTCCCCTTTTCGCAGCTTCAGGCGGGTCAGGAAGTACTGCCGCCAAAGAATACCCTGTAACGGGCCGACAGTCCAGATCGGCGCTTTTACATTCCGTTACGCCCCGTTCACACGGGAAGAACGAACCCCCTGAAGGATACCTGAAACCTGAAACTGAAAGGAGTTGTATGAGCACGGCGGCATTGTTCCTGGCGCTCCTCGCTTCGGGAACCGAAGGGGAGAACGGGATTGTCAGGGTTATTGTCGAAGGCATCGATCCGCAACAGGGACGTCTCGTTGTGTTTCTCTTTCAGGAAGAGGCAGGAATCCCTCCATCTCCCGACCTGATCTTCGCGGGAAGCTCCGGGAGCAGTGGTGACAGCACCGTTACCGTACCTTTTCTCGGGGTGCCGCACGGCGCCTATGCGCTGATGGCATTTCAGGACACCGATGGAAACGGACTTCCCTCAGTCGATCCTTCATCGGGGCCAATGGAGCCGTTCTGCTATTCGCGCGCTGAACCGGCATCCCTCGGCAGCATTGCAGAGGATGTGTCCGAATTCCAGCGCGTGTCGTTCATTCACCAGGGAGACGAGACAACTGTCGGGCTTGTTCTCTCACCTGTGAGACCCGGGAACACCGGCAGACCAGGGGGTATGGGAAGGCCGGGTGGACCCCCCGGAGGGGGCGGGGCTGGAAGACCAATGTGACTTGCCTTTACCGAGACAGTGCTTTCACCGGTTCCATTGAGGCGGCCCTGGCGGCGGGGAACACCCCCGCCGCTACACCCACAAGCAGGCTTACAGTGAAGGCCACCGCAAAAGCCCATGGCTCCATGCCGGAGGGAATTCCGGTAGCGGCCGATATGAGCCCTGCCAGAACAGCTCCAGCCGCGATGCCGGCAAATCCTCCAACCATTGACAGAACGGCGGACTCGGTGATGAACTGGTGCATGATCTGGTGCTTTTCCGCCCCAAGAGCCATGCGAAGACCGATCTCACGCGTTCTCTGGGCCACACTCACCAGCATGATGTTGGCAATACCCACTGACCCGATGAGAAGTGATAGCCCCGAGAGTCCCAGCAGCCCGATGAAAAGCCACTTCGAAACCGATGAGAAACCCTCCTGAAGCTGGCTTGACGTCATTATGTCGAAGTTGTTGTCATCGTTGATCCCAAGCCCCCTCAAGCGGCGGACCACACTCTCCACCAAGGGAACCATACTGTCAACCATGCTTGGGCTCTCGATCTCCACCATGAGTTCCAGGCTTCTTCCAAGGTTCTCCCATTTCTGAAAGACCGTGTACGGGATGATCACTACGTTGTCCTGAGACTCACCAAGAACCTGCCCCTGGTCCGAGAGCGTTCCGATCACAGTGAGGCCGACACCCTGCACCTCGATCCTCTTCCCCGGCGCCGCTTCCTCACCGAAGAGCCGCTGGGACACTACTGCCCCGATCACACAGACATCCTGCCCCGCCGTAACCTCGAACTCCGTCATGAACCTGCCGGAATCTACCGAGCGATGCCCCGCATCCAACCATCCCTGAGATGTTCCAATGAGCTGGATACTCATCTCCACACCGTCCGCTGTCTTCACGGTGGCAAACGTTCGGGCCACTGGAGTCACCGCAGCGACCCCATCGACCTGCTCGAGGGCCTTGGAGTAAGAAACCTCGAGTTCAGGGCGACCCTCACGCATCCTTCCCGCCCCACCACCCATGGAGGGTCCGGACGATCGCTGGATGTAGATCGTGGATGTGCCCATGCTTTCAAACTCATCGTTGACCTGGCCCCGGAACCCCTGAAGAAGGCTGGTTACGCTGGTCATTGCCGCTATTCCCACAGCAACGCCAAGCATCGTGAGAAAGCTGCGCATCCGGTTCGCCACCACAGCACCGAGCGCGGTGGGAATGTACTGGAAGACCGCACGGTTACTCATGCCTCAGAGCCTCCATGGGAACAAGCCGTGACGCTTTCCACGCGGGGAAAACTCCGAACAGAAGCCCGACGACTCCCGAAAAGCCCAGCGCCGCGGTCACTGACCATCCGCTGATGACCGCTGGCAATGGCGTCAGCCGGTTCACCCCGAAAACAACAAGAATCCCGAGAAGAAGCCCGATAAGCCCACCGATCGTGGAAACCATTACGGCCTCAGCCAGAAACTGCACCACCACGTTGCCCCGGGTGGCGCCAAGCGCCCTGCGCGTTCCTATCTCCGTGGTCCTCTCCGCTACGCTCACAAGTGTGATGTTCATTATCCCGATGCCCCCGACAAGAAGGGAGATGGCAGCAATGCCTATGGTTACCGCGGCCACGCCGGACAACAGCTCGTTGATCGAACTGAGGGCGCTTTCCTGGGTAACGATGTAGAAATTGTCGTCCTCTTCCGAGGCAAGCCCGCGAAGCCTTCGCAGGACTTGAGTTGCCTCCTCCTGACATGCCTCCATCTCCACGCCTTCGGCGGGCAGTACAGTGATCCTCACATCGGTGTCCGGCCTTGCGAAGAGGTTTCGAAACGTGTTGAAGGGAACTGAAACGTTGTCGTCCAGGCTTCTCCCCATTACGCTTCCCGCGGCTTCGTTCAGACCGATTACGGTGAACCTGTGTCCCTCAATGAGTACCGATACTCCGATGGAGTCTGAGGTGAGTTCCAGTGCTTCGGTGACACCAGAGCCAAGGATGCAGACCCTGGAACACGATTCGTCCTCGGCCCAGTTGAAGAACCTTCCTGCTGCGATGTCGGACCCCGAGACTTCTTCGTGGGAAGGAGACAGACCTTGGATCATTACATCCCCCGCGCTCAATCCGTGACGGATGACTGTTCCACTGGCGTTCCCTCTCCACGAGACGGCAGCGGCCGTTGTCACGCACTCGGCGAGGGCTTCAGCCTCGGAGTATGTAAGCGGCGGCCAGGAACGTGACTTCGCCATCGATTCTGCGTCGTGAAAACCCGGGTTGTGTCTGGAGATGCTGAAAGCCCTGGCGCTGAGCATGTTTTCGAACTGCTGCTGCACGAACCCTCCGATGCCCGACACCACCCCCACAAGAACCACCACAGCTGTCACGCCCACCGTGACTCCGAAAGCTGTCAGCAGGCTTCTGACAGGGTTTGAGCATAGCGAACCCAGCGCGGCGGAGACGATCTCTCCCTGTCTCATGAGCCCGTATCCTCCAGAACCCGGCCATCACCGAGGCGAATCATTCTTGAACCCATGGTCGCGACCAGGGGATCGTGGGTCACGAGAAGGATTGTGTTGCCCTCGCTGTGCACCTGCTGTATCAGGTCCATTATGGAACGGCCCGTAACGCTGTCCAGGTTCCCGGTTGGCTCATCCGCCAGAAGCAGTGAAGGGCATGTGACCAGAGCCCTTGCTATCGCCACGCGCTGTCTCTCCCCACCGGAGAGTTGGTTGGGTCTGTGGTGAGCCCTGGAAGCCAGGCCCACCCTGTCCAGAATGGCAAGCGCCCTTTGACGCCTCTCCTTTCCGGAAACACCACCGTACATCAATGGAAGTTCCACATTCTGCAGGGAGGTCGACCGGGGAAGCAGGTTGAAGGTTTGGAATATGAATCCGATGTTCCTGTTCCTCACCCTGGCCAGCTCACCATCGTCCATTCCGTCTGCACGTCTGCCCATCAGCGTGTAGCTGCCGGAATCGGGACGGTCAAGACAGCCGACAATGCTCAGAAGGGTGCTTTTTCCGGAACCCGATGCGCCCATGACCGTCGCGAACTCCCCCTGATGAAGTTTCAGGTTCACACCCACCAGGGCATTCACCGGCACATCCCCCATCATATAAGTCTTCCCAAGGTTCTCGGCGTCAACGACCAACCGGCGGGAACCCGGGGTTTCCTGTCGAAGCATTCCGTCCACCTCCCGACACACCCAGAGGGTCTCCGTTCTGAAGTGTTCTGAGAAGCCCGGTTGGACCGCTGACTATGCTGTCGCCGGGAGAGACACCGAGAACCTCGATCTCCATGATGCTGTTCACACCGGTTTCCACGGGAACGACGCGTACAACTCCGTTGTCCACGACGAGAACGGATGAAACAGGTTCCGTCCCGTGAACAGACCTGCGGACAATGCTCTGGATCGGTACGATGACGCACGACTCTTTCCTGGCCGTTACTATCTCAACCGAGGCGGACATTCCGGAACGCATTCTGGGGTCGGTCTCGGAAAGTCTTACCAGGACCTCGTACTCGGACGCTGATGAACCGTCGCTCTCGTTGATCGAGGCAAGTCCGACCCGTTCCACCACTCCAGCGAAAACCATGTCGGACAGGGCATCCAGCGTGGCTTCGGCAGCCATTCCCTGCCTGACGTTCACTACTTCGCTCTCCACCATCGTGACACGGACAAGGAACCCCGACATGTCCTCGATCGTCAGTAGCACTGTTCCGGCGTTGTTCATGGTTCCCACAACTGCCATCTCCCCCTCTTCCACATTCAGGGCCGTCACTATGCCGTCCATTGGAGCACAGCAGGAAGTGTTCTCCCATGAGTCAAGCGCCTGTGATCGGGATGCCGAAGCTCTTGCCAACTCGGCCCGGCGGATCATCACGTTCTCGTCGGCCAGAGACGCCTCCTCGTCACTGGAGAGCCCGGCTTGGTAAAGAGCACGTATCCTGACCTGTTCCCTCTCCGCCTGATCCAGCGCTATCGAAGCGATCCGCACCTGGGCACCCGCCTCCTCCAGACCTGCCGCTGCATCGGACTGATCAAGGGTCAAAAGGAGCTGTCCCGTTGTCACCGTGTCACCTTCGCCAACTTCCAGCGTTTTGATCATCCCTGCTCTGGCGGCACTTACCTCTACCCTTCCAACCCCTTCCAGCGTCCCGGACCCGTCGGCCCTTTCCTCGAGGCTTCCCAGACGGGCAACGGTTATCTGAGCCCCCGAGTCCTGCGCCGCCGGTTTCCCAAGCAATCCCACTGCAAGTGCGGCAACAGGTATCAGTAGAAGAAGAAGCCGCTTTCTTTTTTTCATCTTAATTCTCCACTCTCGGACTCATGCCGTTCTGGACAAGGTACTCCACTTCGGCCCTGAGGCATTCGGTTAGCGCGGAGACCCGTCCGGCCTCCGCCTCTGAAAGGTCAGCATGCGCTTCCAGCAGTTCCTCAAGATCAAGGGCGCCCATCCCGTACTTCATTTCACAGAGATCGGCTTTCTGCCTTGCGTACTCGAGACGCAGCTCCGCAAGGGAGAGCCCCTCGGCGGAAGCAGGCAACACGTCCAGGGCAACACGTACCGCCGACGCGCTCTCAATCTCGGCCGCCGCAAGGTCGGCTTCAGCCTGCAGGACCGCAGCCCGTGCCGCAGTCGTCTGCCCGCTTCTCTGAAAGCCGTCGAAGAGCTGCCAGTTGACGTTCACACTCACACCCCAGGTTGCATTGTCGGATAGTTCGCCCAGGTCGAACTCGTCATCACTTAAACCCACCGAGCCCCCCAGGGAAATGCTGGGCAGCCACGAACGGGCGGCCGCACTCGCGCTCAGCTCGGCTCTCCGCAAGCCGACGCTGTCAGCGGACAGCGAGGGGTTTCTCCCCGCGAGGTCGCCCAAAGCCACTACCTCCAGCTCGTTGAGGGGAACGAGGATCCGGGAAGTATCGACTGTAAAGCCGGAGCCATCCTGAACACCACACAGAACGGCCAGAGTCTCCATCGTGGCCGCATATTGTTGCTCCTTCAGCAGAAGGGAAAGCCGGTCCCCTGTTTCCTCCACCCTGGCACCGGAGAGATCCACAGCGGTGGCCGAACCGGTTTCAAACAGGATCTCAACCCTCCGCAACAGCGTTGAGCTGCGTTCAAGTGCAGTCTGGGCAACGGATACCTGCATCATGGCCTCCACCGCATCGTAGAACGCCAGGGCAACGGATCGTTTGAGCGACAGCATGGCCGCCTCACTGTTGAAACCGGCCTGAACCATGCCCAGGGATGCCGCCCTTGTGGACAGAAGCGATGCTCCTCCCGCAGAGAACGGAATCTCCTGCGACAGGGAAAGCCCCACCGTATACGAATCGGTTTCCAAATCGGCCCAGGTGTGCCCGCAGGATGCGGAAAAACCCAGCTTTGGAAACAGCGCAGCCCGGGTCGTGATATAGGATGCCTCTGCCTGCATTCGGGAAGCGGTGATCTCATGGATCAGAGGCGAGTGTTCAAGCGCAAGGACGGTGAATCCCTCAAGGTCGAGTGAAACTGGTTCAACTGCCAGAACCATGATCATAACAAGCTGGAACACGATACCTCCATTACCAGCAGCATGGTTGCAGTTTTGTTCATCACGGCCAGAGCTTCGAAGGAGAGGTCATCCGTCGGGTAACCCGTGCTGCTGGACAGGGCCGTATCCTCGCCGCAATCAAGCCGAGAATCTCCATCCTCGTCGTGAAAGACCAGAACAACAAACCTTCCATGTGGAATCCCGCGAAGTTCTGTGAACACACGGGAGTTGATTATCGGGCTCATCACGACATGCCGCGCCCTCGAAAGATCGATGGGGGTTTCCCATGACTCTTCGTAGAAGAACGCAACAACAGCTACGCCCCGACAGACGGAGAAACCCGAGACTTCAACCTGAACGGTGCTTCCCGGTCCGATCTGGCTCAACGTGAGAGCGAAAGCCGACAGACAACAGCAAACCATCTCGCACTTCCTTCCTTCGAACATGAAGGGATGATGCGAGCTTGCTGTTACGGCGTTCTTTCAGATTTGTAACCGAATGTGAAAAGTACGGGCGCGGCTACTCGCCCCCCGACACCGCGAACACCCTCTCCTTGCTGAGACCGGCCTCCCTGAGCACCTGCTGACGCTTGATCTTCTTCGTCGTGGTCTTGGGGAACTCACCCTCCCTGAGGATGAAGTGTGAGATCCGTTTGTAGGAGGGGTTCTGGGAGTTTACCCTGACGATCTCGCCCCGGATCACGCCCAGGCCAAATTCCTCGGTCAGCTTCGCGCCCCGGCTTTCGGCAAGGTTTATCAGGGCTTCGTAGTCCGGGAGGACTATGGTCCATATCTCCTCGCCCTTGGTCTCGGACTCTCTGCCGAAAACAAGGCTTTCGGAGATGTAACCGCAGCGGTTTAGAACGTGCTCGAGTTCCTCGGGGTAAACGTTCTTCCCGTTCTTCGCCACGATGACGTTCTTCTTCCTTCCCGTCACCCGGAGGACCCCGTTGCGGAAGACCCCGAAGTCCCCCGTTCTGAACCAGCCGTCGGGGGAGAGCACCCGTGAAGTTGCCGCGGGGTCGTTGTGGTAACCGATCATCACATTCGGCCCACGGACAAGTATCTCTCCGGCGCCCTCAGGGTCGGGGTCGTCTATCCTCACTTCCACATCCGGAAGGGGCGGTCCCACGGTTCCCGGTTCAAGCACATCGTACCGGCAGACCGCGACGATGGGCGAACACTCGGTAAGCCCGTAGCCCTGGAGCATCCTTATCCCCAGATCAGCGAACCCGCTCATGACCTGGGCATCCAGCGCGGCACCGCCGGATACCAGTGTACGCAGTTTGCCGCCGAAGCGTTCGTGAACGCGGGCAAACACCTTTTTCCTTATCCCGCGGTTGCCGAAGAACTCACCGGCACTGCACACCATCTTTCCAAAGGCGAACTTGAGGGCTCCGCCCTTCATGCTTCTGATCTGGCCGATTATCCTCCGGTACATCCCCTCCCACAGAAGGGGAACCCCCAGCATCAGCGTTATGCCGTGCTCGGACAGGTCATCCAGTATGTACCGGAGCCCCCGGGAAATCACCACGGTGCAGCCGTGCTGCAGCGGGCAGAGAAAACCGCACACGCACTCGTACATGTGATGGAACGGAAGCACGGAAAGGAACACCTCGTCGTTTTCGATGTATGCCGAGGAAAGCATCATCTGAAGGTCGCTGAGGATGTTGCCGTGGGAAAGCACCACTCCTTTGGCAGCCCCCATGGTCCCGGATGTGTATGAGATCACCGCAACATCGTTGGAATCGGTGTCAGTGGGCAGAACACGGGTCGACCCGGCTCCCTTTTCCATGAGCCGCTCAATTGTCGTAAAGAGAGGCTTCTCGCTGCAGTTCATCACGAAATGACTGCTGCAGTGCGCTTTACCCGTGCCGACAAGCGTCTGGACCGCCTCCTGGAACGCACCGTCGAAAACGAATGTCCCGGCGCCTGAGTAATGGATTATGGCGCTGATGTCAGCCGTAGACAGCTCTTTGTCTATTGGCACCACCACGCCACCGGCCTTCATGGTTCCCAGGAAGGTGACAGCCCAGCTTATCCCGTTCCTTCCCGATACGGCAACCACGGGTTTCTCGCCCAGTTGCAGAAGCCCGCGGGCGAAAGCCTCGGACATCTCGTGAATGCGCCTGAACGAAACCTCTGCGGTTCCTCCATCCGAAGATGGTTCTCGCATGAACACCGCATCCCCCCACTTTTCAGCGGAAGCGTCAAGCATGGCGGGAATGGTGTCGAACCTGTGTATGTTCCGAAGAGGCCCGCCCGGGTAGGATGATCTGCTCATGGCACCTTTCCTTGTTGCTGGTAACAGGGAATCAATAAGGGCTGGCTTTGGCGAAAACAACCCGGAGACTATCCAGTTCTGTCCTTCTCCAAATCCTTGAGGTATTCTCTTTGAAGGCTCGGCAGGTACTTGAGGGACGACAGGACTGAAAGGCGATCCAGGCTTGCCACGCGACGGGAAGGCAGCGGTTGCGCTACTGTGAGACTTCTCTGCCGGGCGATGGGTCCCATGTCTTCAACAAGGGCATCTGCCATGTCGGCAGTGGGCTGGTTTCCCTTCTCTATGGCATCCATCGTATCCTTGATCGCGTCGTAGTATAGCTTCCTGTCTCCCGAGGATATCGCTGTTCGGGCGGCATCAAGCCGCACCCTGAGCTGGCCTATATGGAACCAGGCCTCCCGCTCGGCAAGCACCCCATCGTTTCCGATGATTCCCCGGAGCTGAACGAACGTGTCCAGCAGGGTCCTGTCCCCCAATTGGGATGTTTGGAACTCTCTGATTGCCTCTTCCTTTGGTAAAAACCCCGATACAGTGTCATCCACAAGAGCGTTCACCCTGAGCCTGAATTCCCGGGTCGCTTCGAACCAGTCCCTGACTCCTGAATACTCGTCGCTTCGCCTGATCCGAAGCAGAAGCCACGCGCCGTCCTCCAGTGGAGCATTGTTGTAGAGAGGCATCTGAAGATGACCACTGCTGCTTATGGACAAATTCCGTTCAGCGAGGGGAGTACCCCGGTGAAGAAGGATATAGTTTCTGGGGCCCACCACCGATTCCGGTTTCAGGGCAAATTCCAGGCCACTGAAGGAAAAAAGCGGTTCCCTCTTCTCTCCCGTGTCCTGCAGCAGCGTGCGAACCCCTCCGAGAATTTCCGACCCGGCAACGGAGAGAAGCCTGACTGGACCGGTAAGCGTGGCGGTATCCACCATGCCTGCAGTCACTCCAAGACTGGCGTTTGCCGCGCTTTTCAGAAGGCCGGCGATGACAGTGTCCCTCTTGATCGCAGTCAAGGTTGCGGCGAAGGTGATATCGCCTCCCCGGTAGTTTCTGTCAGGAAGCACCGAGCGGTCGAAAACGGGCGCAAGCCTGCTTCCGCCATTTAGTTGAAATGTTCCAAGGGCAATCTGGTAGGTTTCCAGCCCTCCAGCAAGCTTGATCTCCAGTGTTCCGGAAGCCATCCTTTCCGTGAACCAGTTGCTTTTCTTGTTTATGTACCAGGCAACGGCATCCACACCTACATAGTGATTCATTGCGGTCAGCTTGCCCGAATCGCCGGGTGCAGGATCCTTGATTGCATAAACACTGTGTTCACCCTTCCCAGCCTCTATGCCTGCCATTTCAGCCACCTTTCGTTCCGGTTCACATATCTGCCGCAATGCACGGTTGTGCAGCATATACTATCGCCATGCCTTCATTCAGTCAAGGATATTGTAATGATACATGATATCACTGCCATAATGTTTGACCCTCGTGATCATGCCAAACTCATAGAACAAGGAAAAGGTCGCCGGACTCTCATCCAACGACCTTTTTGCTGTCTGGTACCCCGTAGTGGACGGTTCTTGAATCTTGGCCAGGCAGGTATTGACACTTTCGTCTCGAAACATCATCATTCACATGCGGTTGGGAGGGCTGCAGATGCAGTTCGTTGACTTCGGTCACCCGGCCGCATTCTTCATTCAGGAGTGTGATGTACCTTCTTTACCTTGATGATTCAGGCTCTGCGCAAAACCAAAAAGAGGATTACCTTGTTCTCGGTGGGGTCGCAGTGTTTGAAGCACAGGCCGAATGGTTTTCACGCTCTCTTGATTCTCTTGCTGCGACGATAGACCCTGGTGATCCAAGATCTGTTGAATTTCATGCTTCAGAGATTTTCTCAAGAAGATCAACACCCTGGAACAGGTTCTCCAAAGACGAGGCAAGAGGGATAATAACCGCGGTACTGAAAACAATGGATTCAGCCTACGGAACTGCTCGTGCCTTCGCGTGCGCTGTCCACAAGCAGTCATTCCCGGACAAGGATCCCATGGCCCTTGCATTCGAAGACATTTGCAGCAGATTCGATCTCTTCCTTGGACGGTTGCGGAAAGACGGCGACAGGCAACGGGGTTTGATCATTCTTGATAACAGCTCTTACGAGACTTCTCTCCAGAGCATGTCCCGTGACTTCCGATACATCGGCACGAAATGGGGAAGCATTAGCAGCCTTGCCGAAGTCCCTCTGTTTGTTGACTCCCGATCCTCCCGACTCGTTCAACTCGCAGATCACATCGCCTATGCGGTTTTCCGTAGATACAACAGCAGCGATTCCCATTACTTCGATGTTTTTGCATCACGCTTCGACGAGGATTCCGGGATCATTCACGGTCTTTCGCACAAGCACAACATCAATCAGAATTGCCTGTGTCCTGCCTGCCTGTCTCGAAGGCTTTCGCAGAAGACTTGAAAAAACGCCTGATCCCTCAGTTCAATCAGTGTAAAAGAAAACCCCGCCGAAGCGGGGTTTTCTTACCGGGAGCGGGACTTGAACCCCCGGGAATCCTGCCGTCTGGCAACAGCCTCACCATCCCTTCAAAACCTCGGTAACCTTCTCCAGAAGGCCCGAGACAGAGAATGGCTTCCTGATGAAGTTTATCGCGTCGGGCGAGAAGCCGTGGCTTGAGATGACGCCGCTGGCGTACCCGGACATGTAGAGCACCCTGGTCTCCTGGTGGGTCTTGAGGACGGCTCTGTAGACCTCGGGACCCTTCATTCCGGGCATGACCATGTCAGTCAGGACAAGGTCTATCGCCTCATCGTAACCCTTCGCGATCCTCACGGCGTCTTCGGTGCTTTCAGTGACCAGGACCCTGTAACCGCTGCTCTCCAGGATACATGCCGCAAGGCTTCTCACTATTGGCTCGTCCTCGACCACCATTATCGTGGCCGGGGAAGTGGTTGCTTCCCCCCGGGGTTCGGCTTTCACGGCAACGGGAAGTGCTTCGGATGAGAGCGGTAGGTGTATGGTGAATGTCGCGCCCTGACCCGGATGACTCGCCACGGTTATCGTCCCCCCGTGCTGTTTGACGATTCCGTAGACTGTTGAAAGCCCGAGACCCGTTCCCTTTTCCTGGGGTTTGGTGGTGAAGAACGGTTCGAAGATGTTGCGGAGTGTTTCGGCATCCATGCCCACGCCCTGGTCGCTCACCCTTATGACGGCGCAACAAGCGGCTGCTTCCCCCGTTTCCTGCGCCGATTCCATCCTGGAGACGCCCGACTCGATCGTGAGTATCCCCCCTTCGGGCATGGCGTCCCGGGAGTTGATGGCAAGGTTCAGCAGGACCTGCTCGATCTGGGACCTGTCGGCCCTGATAAGAATGGGTTCCTGATGAAGAATGGTCTCAAGCACGATGTCATCGCCCAGGGTATGCCTGAGCAGGTTGTTCAGGCCTCCCAGAACTGCGTTCACATCGATCACACTGATGTCCAGAACCTGCCTTCTGCTGAACGCCAGAAGCTGCCTGGTAAGGTCCCGGGCCTTGCATCCCGCGTCATGTATGGCATCGAGACCGCTCTGGACCCTTTGCGAGAGGTTGTCTTCGGCAAGAAGCAGCTCACAGTAACCCAGCACAACGGAAAGCAGGTTGTTGAAGTCGTGGGCGACACCACCCGCAAGCCTTCCCACTGCCTCCATCTTCCGGGCCTGAAGAAGCTGCGACTCAAGGCCGGTCTTCTCCGTTACATCGCGTATGAAGCCGCCGACTCCCGTTCTGCCGTCGCCCAGTGGCACGGGGAACTTGCGGGTTTCAAAGGTACGGTTGCCTGAGGTTTCTTCGCCTATCACAAGCCTGTTTTCCTGAAGGGCTGCAAGGTCGCTCTCCCGGCAGGCCCGGGCACTTTCCGGCGGCATGAGGTCGGCATCGGTCAGGCCAGTGACTTCCTCGGGCGTCCTGCCGAAGAAGGCTGCGTTCGCGTCGTTGACGAACAGGTAACGCAGGTTCTCATCCTTGAGGAACGCCATGTCATCAATGGCGTTGACAAGAAAAGCGCTCAGCCTGACATCGTACCCCAATTGAGCCTCACAACCTCAGCGGTTTTATGCTTCGAAGGACCGTGTACAGAACCGCAGCCCCACCGGACACACCCGCCGCGACCCACGCCCATGCCGCCTCGCCACCGCTTCCAAGGAACGCGAAGATCGCGGTGATGATCAGGAACAGGATGTTGAAGTTGATGATGCGGGCAAGCTTGCCGACGGGGTACTCAGCCGCCATCACATCGCCGCCCGAAGCGTTCACCAGGGCTTTGAATCGCTTGCCGCCGTAGCTGTACTCCATGAGCCAGAGCGGCAGGTAGACAAGGTCTACCTTGTCAACCTCGACTGCCGTGTCGCAGTCGGTGATCGTGGTAGCCTTGCTGTCGGCCTGTTTTGCGTGGCGGTTCACGATCCGGCTTCTCGCGTTGGCTTCGGCCCTTTCCTGGGTGATCTGGCCGTTCACGAGGTTCTTCTCCATGCCGGAGTCACGGATCTTCTGGATGGAGAATCCCACTGTACCCTCAAGAAGGTTACGGTTCGGCGCTGTGGCGCTGCCGCCCAGCTTCAGGAAGAACCTGCCCCAGACCGGATGGACATTGGTCTTGCCCGGTTCGAGCATGTCGATCCCCCAGAACTCGGTGGTTTTCTCCCTGGCGTAAACCGGCCATGTGAACTCCTCTGTGAAGCGGCCGCTGACGGGCTCCCAGTAGGTCTCGGTCTTCTTGTTGTCGCCGGTTCCGATCGTGCGGGTCTTCTTGTCCTTGCCCCGCCAGTTCGTGGTGGCCCTTGCGGTGACTATCCAGTAGGGGAGCACCAGGGGTTTGGTGTCGCCGATGCTTGAGAGGGCGGGCAGATCCTTCGGTTTGTGAAAACCCTTCTGCATCCACTTGCGGAGGGCCGTGCCGGCGGCGCCCGAGTTCAGTTCCGGGCTGAGCATGTAGTGGGAATCCACAGTGATGATGTTGTCCAGCCCTGCAAGCATGGTTGTCGTTCCGCAGTAGGAACAGGTGATGAGGGCTTCCCCCTCCACGTAGGAAAGAGGCGCCCCGCAGTTGGAGCAGCTTATCTCCTTCTCGTGGAAGGCCGACTTGGTCTCACTGACGGCGGCTGGAGGTTGTCCGGCCGGCTGTGGCTGGCCGACGTTCACTTCCTGCTGGTCTTCCCTCACGGTTTCCTCTTGCACGAAAATCCCCTTTCTGTTCTTCCGCAAAGAATTCTTTGCTGAATTATGAACAGGAAGCATGGGCAGGAAAAGGGGAGTCAGTGCTTGTGAGGGATCCGTTCCACTAAAAAAGGGGGCGCCGGGTGGCGCCCCCTGCGGGATCGGGCCGAACTAGAAGTTCATTCTCCAGTTCGCATAGATGTCGGTGTAGCCTTCGGTATCGTCCTCGAAGCCGTAGTTGCGGGCGCCTATCTGAAGGGTGTTGGCGGCGCTGAAGAGGTCGAGGTTGACGCAGAAGTCGATGGCGGTTCTGTTGTCTTCGGCTTCCTCTGAGCCTTCGATGGTGTAGGCCATGGGGCTGAAGGTTTCGTAGCGGACGGCGGGACGCACGGCCTGCACGAACTGGGCACCGGTATCGAAGTTGGCGGCAAGCGTGAAGAGCATGGCGTTGCCGTCGATCTGGTCGAGGCCCTCGATCTCGACGCCGGCGTAACCGAGCTGCATGTACTCGCCGGCGAAGTGGAGGTCGACGGTTTCGGTCACGGGGTAGTCAACCACCGCATAGGCGTCGAGACCCATGCTGCTCCAGCTGTCAACGGTGACTTCGCCTTCGGTGCGTTCGGGCTGGCCGACCATTGCCACGGAGGCACCGATCTTGAGCCAATCCGCGGGGTCGGCAACGACCCTGGCGGTGAACTGGTTGCTGATGGTGGTATCGGCAACAGTGTTGTCGCCGGTGCCGTTCGTGAAGGCAAGGTCGATGTTGATCATGTCGAAGCCGGCCATGAGGCAGGCGCCGATGTCACGGCCGCCGTAGACGTTGAAGTCGGGCCTGCCAACGACCATGGCCCTGCTGCCGAAGGGCATGGTGCTGCTTGAAAGGGTGTTGGCGTAACCGAACGGAACCTTGAACTGGCCACCGCGAAGGGCGATGTCTTCAGTGAGGTGAAGGTTGAGGAAAAGATCGGTGAGCTTGATATTGCCGCTGTTGCTGTAAAGCTCGAGGCTGAACTGGCCGTCGACGTAGTCGTTGAGCTTTGGAAGCCAGTCGATGATGGCGCAGGAGCTCATGTTGTTGCCGGGATCGGCGTTCTCTTCGCCGTAGAAATCCCACCTGAAACTGCCGGTCCCCTTGAACTTGAGAAGCTCGGAGCCCCCTGTTGAGAACTCGCCGGCGGCAAAAGCCAGCGCACTGAGAAGCATAACGACAACGAGTGTCTTCATTCTTTAGCACCCCTTCTTTACGTTGATTGCCGGCCTTCCGGCCAAGGAACGACGGGATTATATACGGTTCGACCCGGCCTTTGCAAGTCGTACACGCTCATTCATTTGGGAGACAAATTGTTGACTGCTTCGTTCACACCTGTTTTCCTTCTGTTCGCCGGCCTGTTCGGCCTTGCCGTGGGTAGTTTTCTGAACGTGGTGGCCTGGAGGGTCCCGCTGGGAAAGTCCATCGTAAGGCCGGGAAGCGCGTGCCCCTTCTGCGGGACCCCCATCTCCCCGCGTGACAACATCCCCGTTCTGGGCTGGATACTGCTTAGGGGCAAATGCAGGTCGTGCAGGTCTCCGATATCGGTGCTCTACCCTGTCGTGGAGCTTTCGACAGGGCTGCTTTTCCTGGCGGCGGGCATGAGGACCGGAATGTCCCCCCTCTTCCTCCACCACGCCGTTTTCCTCTCCCTGATGGTTCTCGCGGTAAGGACCGACCTCGAGCACTTCCTTATCCTCGATTCGGTATCGATCGGGGGGACCGTTGCCGGCCTGGGGTTCTCATTCCTGCCCGGGGCGCCCGGTTTCGTTCCGGCGCTTCTTGCCGCCGGAGGAGCCTTTCTTTTCTTCCTTCTCATCAGGGCGTTCTCCGTGGCGTACCTGAAGTCCAGGAACGTCAGGGTCGAAGCGCCTGAGGGTTTCGAGGACGAAGAGGAGGATTTTCAGTCCGGCCTGGGGTGGGGCGACGTGAAACTGGCGGCATGCCTTGGCGCCTTTCTCGGCCCGGGTTCGGCCGTCGCCGGGCTGTTCATGTCCTTCCTTACGGGGGCGCTTTACGGAGTGGCAGTTCTTATCCGGGGCGGCAGAAGGACAAAACCCATTCCCTTCGGCCCGTTCATGGCTGTCGGGGGGGGTATCGCCCTCTTCTTCGGAAACTGGCTCTGGAACGCCTACACCGGTTTCGGGTTCTATCGCTGAAGCATGAAGAGCTTTCCGGTGTCGGGGCACGCGATGACCGCCCTGGTCGAGGCCGTGTTCACTGCCATGTCGACGGGAACCCCGTAGGCGCCGGCCTGGGCTTCGATGGTGTTCTCCAGCGTGTTGACGACCACGATGCCGTAACCCGTAACGGCTGCGTACACGTACATCCCGTCGCCGGTGGCGCACACCGAGACCCCCGGAGCGGGGATGTCGAAGCTGCCCGAATGAAGGCCGGTGTCAACATTCACCACCCAAACCTGCGACACATCCTGAACGGTCATGAAAAGTTCCTGACCCGGACCCGGCCAGATGTCGGTCACGGTGCCCGGGGCCTGAAACTTCATCTCGGCCGAAAGGTCCACCAGCGATATCCTGAAAACCCTGTCCTGGTCGTCGGCGGCGAAAATGTACCGGCCGTCCGCGCTGACGGCGGCAGCCGTGGGGTTGTGGACACCCGTCGAGGCCTGGCCGGTTATCTCCCAGGTCGCGGTGCTCACCTTCAGTGCCGTTCCGTCGGAGCAGAGGACGGCGACCTGTGTGGACTGGGGTTTGGGAAGGATGAAGGCGCCATGGGCTGGCAGGTCAACGGGGGGCTTCTGTATGTACGTATCGTTGCTCAAGATGCGCATGACCGAGCCCGTGAGGGCCAGACCGTAACCGCCGTCGGGGCTGGAGGCGATGTGCGACACCGACGCGCCGAGGTCGATCTGGGCCCTCACATACCCGGCCTCGCGGTCGAGGAAGTAGAGCAATTCACCCGACGCCGCCAGGGCGTCTCCCGATCCCCCCAGAAAGCAGCAATGCGAGACCGACTCTCCCGTGTCCACATCCATGAGGTAGTTAAGTGGAAAATCGATCACGAAGGAGGGCGAAGTGGTACCGCAGCCGGCAATAACCGCAAGCCCCGCAGATATGGTGAAAAACCTTTTCATTGAAGCTCCTCGAGTATTCTTCCCATGGTCCGGGCATCAAGGGCGGCACGGCCCATATGGCAGTTGTTGAAGAAAACATAAGCGCCCCTTGCGCCACGGGCCATTGCCCTTGCCCTCTTTCCCCATTCAAGAAGCTCTGCGGGGGTGTAGGCGTAATCGTAGCGCAACGCCCCGCCTCCCCACCATTTCACACTGTTCCGCCCGTGAAGCCTGGCGTACGCGATGGACCCCTTCACGGAAAGCTCGGGGCCGGGAAGCCCGGGAAGGTCCGGCAGGTCAACCGCCACCGGCGAAAAACCCGTCTCCACGACACGCTGAAGGGCCTCGCGGGAGTACCAGCGCTCGTGGCGGAATTCGGCCACCGCCGGAAGGTCGCCAAGCCTCTCCCTGATATGGGAAAGCGTTTGAAAACTGTGTTCGGAAAGGGGAAGCGACCAGGGAAACTGCGCCAGGACCGGGCCCAGACAGCCAGCGGAGCGAAGGGGGGCAAGCATTTCATCGAAAGCCTTCCACTGGGCATCACCGGCGTTCCTTTCGTGGGTCATGCCGGAATTGAGTTTGACGCAGAAAACGAAGCCCGGAGGCACCGAATCGGCCATCCCGGCCGTTGCGGACGGCGGCAGTATGCGGTAGTAGCTTGCGTTAAGCTCCAGCGCGTTGAACCTGGTGGCGTAGAAGGCAAGCCAGCCTTTGCGGGAGAGCCCCCCCGGGTAGAACACGCCGGACCAGTCAGGAAACGAGAAGCCCGAGGTCCCGAGCCTCATGTTGATGCATCTGATGTCGGGAGGTCCGAAAAGATCCATCGTGCGGCCCTTTCTACAGGGGAGAATATAGGGCCCTGGCGCTGGATATGACCCTTTCGCCGTAACGGTTGCGGACCAGGTCGGCGGCGAGGTTCAGGGCTTCGGTGCCCTCGGGCATGAATGTGAGCTGGGCCTGGTCGGAGGGTTCGAGGTCGGATATGGAGACCCCGATGAGGCGGATCGGTGAATCAACCGCTGAAAGGGCCATTCCCCGGGCGATGCGGAAAAATGTCTGGTCCTGATTGCTTGCGAAGGGCATGGGCCTTCTGACCGAAAGGCGCTTGAGGTTGCGCAGGCGGTACTTGAGTGTGAGCGTGCGCCCCCGGAAACCGTGATCGCGGGCGCGCCTGGCGGTTTTCTGGCATAACCGGGCAAGGGCGGGGAGGTACTCGTCGGGGGTCAGCACATCCCGGGAGAAGGTGTGCTCGTGTCCGATTGATTTTGGGGGGTCGCTGTGGCCGAAGGGCAGCACGGGCCTGTCATCGTGGCCCCTTGCCTGCAGGTAGAGCTCTTCGCCGTGAACTCCCAGAACAGCCTTGAGCTGACCCCGCGAGAGGCCGCGGAGTTTCCCGATGGTATCAACACCGAGCGCGCAGAGCCTGGCCGAAGTCTCGGGGCCAACGCCCCATATTGCGGAAACGGAGAGGGGGGGGCATGCCCTCGGGTTCGAGACGGGCAACTCCCCTGGGTTTGGCCATTTTGGAGGCCATTTTTGCCAGAAGCCTGTTGGGACCGCAGCCCACGCTGGCCCAGAGCCCCACGGCACGGTAAACGGCATTTTGAACCTCCCGCCCCTTGCACTCGATCCCTCCGGGGAGCCCGGTGACATCCATGAAGGCCTCGTCGATGCTTGCGGCGTGCACAAGCGGCGTGAAACCCAGAAGGATCCTGAGTATCCTTTCGGTGTAGGTCTGGTAGCGACCGAAGCTTCCCTGGAGCACCACGGCGCCGGGGACAAGGCGAAGTGCCCTTGCCATGGGCATCCCCGCGTGAACCCCCATGGCCCTGGCCTCGTATGTGCATGATGTGACAACGGACCGGAAGCCGGGGTCGCCCCCCACTATCACCGGTTTGCCCTGAAGCTCCTCTCGGCCCATGAGCTCGATGGACGCGAAGTAGGCGTCCATGTCGACGTGGAGGATGTGACGCTCAGGCGCCGGGGGAGTAGGCATAGTCGACTGTCCAGCCCAGGGTATGGGTATTGAAGCTTATCTCGTAGACATCGCCGGCAGAGGTGCGGACCACGAAATGATGGTTCATTATGCCGCCGCGACGGCTCTCCCATGTGGATGAGACCCTTGCGACCCTGTACACCCGGCCCTTCCAGCGGAACCGGCAGGGAGACACCCTGCCCCCCGCGAAATGGCCTATCATCTCTATGGGTTCGCCAAGCTCCTGCACGGTTTCCACCATCCTTCCGGCGGAAGAATGGTGAACTTTTGTTTACATGTCAAGCACGCCCGGTGGCATCTTACGCCCCAGGTCCCGCGGGGGGCGGGGCGTCCGGCGCTTTGTATATATATCCTTGTCTTTTTCGTGACGGACCAGCAAGTTTCAACCACGGAGGGCAGCCCGGTGTCACCCCCCCCTGTTTCCATTTCCGTCGTTCTTCCCATGTACAACGAGGAAAAGAACGCCGAGAACGCCGTAAAAAGCCTGAACAGGGTCCTTTCGGATTCTTTCGACGACTACGAGATACTTGTCGTGGAAAGTGGAAGCACCGACCTTACAAGGGATATCGCGGACAGCCTTGCCGATTCCAACCCAGCGGTGCGGGTCATCCATCAGATCAACAGGGAGGGGCTCGGCAGCGCCATCCGGCTTGGTTTCGCCAACGCCAGGAAGGACTTCATCCTTTACATAGACAGCGATGAACCCTTCGACGTGGAGGAGATAGCCAGGGTGATCCCAATGCTCGACCCCCGAACGGCCCTTATAGGGTACAGGATCGGCGAGAGGGAGAGTTTCAAGCGCAAGCTTTTCAGCAGGGTTTACAACACCCTGGTGCAGCTTGTGTTCAGGCTGGGAGTCCGTGACGTGAACTTCTCCATGAAGCTCATCCCGCGAACCCACCTTCAAAAGCTTGACCTCAGGGCAAACGGCTGTTTCTACGACGCCGAGCTCCTGGCGGAACTGAAACGCGCGGGAATTCCCGTCACTGAGATCGGTTTCGCGTACAACCAGCGTCAGTACGGCATGTCTTCCCTCGACAGGCTGCCCGTGATCCTCAACATTCTAAGGGAGATGCTTGTTTACCTTTTAAGAAGGAAAAGGAGGGTCACCCCGTGAAAAAGGCTCTCGTAACGGGCGCCGGGGGGTTCATAGGGCACCATCTGGTACGGTTGCTGCTTGAGCGTGGCGTGGAAACGGCCTGTTTCCTCCGCTACACCTCAACCTCCTCGCCGGGGCTTCTCTCCACTCTCCCGAAACACCTTGCGGACGGTGTAAGCCATTTCTACGGCGACATCCGCGACTCCGACGCTGTGAGGAAGGCGGCGGCTGGTTGCGACACCATCTTCCATCTGGCGGCCCTCATAGGCATCCCGTACTCCTTCCGGTCCCCCCGGGATGTGGTCTCGGTGAACGTGGGAGGAACCCTGAACGTGCTGGAAGCAGCGCTGGAAACCGGCGCCCGGGTTATGGTCACCTCCACCAGCGAAGTGTACGGAACGGCAACCCGTGTTCCCATCACGGAGGAACACGGACTGCACGCCCAGTCCCCGTACGCAGCGTCCAAGACCGCCGGCGATCAGCTTGCCCTGAGCTATCACTGCGCCTACGGCCTTCCGGTGACCGTGTGCCGCCCGTTCAACACCTACGGACCCGGGCAGTCCCAGAGGGCTGTCATACCGACCATCATCACCCAGGCCCTTCGCGGCGGAACATACATCGAGCTGGGTTCCACCGATCCCACCCGCGACCTTCTTTTCGTGACCGACACGGCTTCGGGTTTCATCGAGCTCTCCCGGTGCCCGGAAGCCACGGGCATGGTGGTCCAGCTGGGAACCGGCACCGAGATCTCCATCAGGGACCTGGCCGGCCTCATCCTTCGAATGCTCGGCCGCGAAGACATGGAGATACGCACCACGCAGGAAAGGAAAAGGCCGGCGGGCGGCGAGGTCATGCGCCTCGTGGCATCTGCGGCCCTTGCGGAAAGGCTGACGGGCTGGAAGCCCGGGGTCTCCCTGGAGGAGGGTCTCCGCGCCACAGCGGAGTGGATCGGGAACCATCCCGAGCTCTACCCTCTCCGGGGGTACATGACATGAACACGGCAGTGATCCTCGCGGGGGGCAGGGGAACCCGGCTGGCTCCATACACGGCGTTCTTTCCCAAACCACTGGTTCCCATAGGTGATTTCCCCGTGGTGGAGATACTTGTCAGGCAACTTCACGCCGCGGGTTTCCGGCGCCTCATCTTCGCGACGGGACACCTGTCCGAGCTTCTCAGGGCATACTTTCACGGGCACCCCCTGACGCGCATGGGCATGGAGTTCTGCTGGATCAGGGAGGAAGAGCCCCTGGGCACCGCGGCTCCCCTTGGCCTGATCGATGGTTTTCCCGAAAACGCCCTTGTCCTGAACGGTGACCTGTTCACCACCATGGACTTCTCGGCTTTCTTCAGGAATCATGTGGACAGCCGCTGTGCGCTCTCGGTGGCGGCCCACACCCGGAAGGTCTGCCTGAGCCTCGGCGTTCTTTCCCGCGAGGGCGACCGGGTAACGGGGTACAACGAGAAACCCTCGTACACCTTCGACGTCAGCATGGGCATCTACGGGGTATCCAGACGGGTTCTCGACCATGTGCCGCGGAATGTCCACATGGACTTTCCCGAACTTGTGACCACCCTGCTCGCCAGGGGCGAAACCGTCCGCTGCGAAAACCCGGACTGCCGCTGGCTGGACATCGGCAACCCCGAAGACTACGCAGCCGCCCAGACCGAGTTCGAGGAGAACGCCTCCCTCTACATGCCGGGGGAATGAGCTTGAACATCCTTGTAACGGGTGCTGCCGGGTTCATTGGCGGCGCGGTTCTCGGAAAGGCCACCGCGGAACTCGATATCACAACGCTGGACAGGACACCCCTTCCCGGAAGACACATCCTCTGTGACCTGACCGATGGGAAAGCACTTCTCAAAGCGCTTTCAGGGCTTCACTTCGACGCCGTGATACACCTTGCCGGGCTGCCCTCGGCACCGCCCGACGAACTGATGCGGGTGAACGTGCAGGGCACCGCAAACCTGCTCGGGGCAGTCGATACGGAAAGATTTGTCGTGGCGTCTTCGTGTGCCGTTTACGGGGCGCCCCGTACCCCGGACGGAACAGTCGACGAAGACCACCCGACCTCTCCAGTTTCGGCCTACGGCATCAGCATGCTCTCCCGTGAGAGGGCAGTGTCCAGTGGTGTTGTTCTGCGCCTCTTCAACGTAACCGGTCCGGGGCAGCCCACCGGAATGCTGGTTCCCGATCTGGCCCGAAAACTTGCCGGGATCGCCCTGGGAATCGAGCCCGGCCCCCTTGTCACGGGCCCCCTGCATGCGGGAAGGGATTATCTTGATGTGGGCGACGCCGCCCGCGCGTTTCTCGCCGCCGCCCTGGCTCATGACCCTCCTTCGGTCATCAATGTGGGCTCGGGCGTGTGCCATACCGGAGCTCAGGTTCTTGGCATTCTTGCGCAGGCCATGGGCATCTCCCCCGAAGTCGTCACCCGGAACGGCCCCGCCGGTGTTCCCTGGATCAGGTCCGACACCGGAAGGGCACGGACGCACCTGGGCTTCGTACCGCAAGTGCCCCTTGAGGAGTCCCTTGAAGCCACTGCACTCTATTGGCTTGAAAGGGTCAGGGCTTAGGTTGCCTTCTTCCGGTTAACCTTGCGAGAAGCAGGCTTAGTTCAAAGAGCGCGTAAAGGGGAAGCGCAAGGATGACCTGTGTTACAGGGTCGGGTGGCGTGAGAACGGCGGCGATCACAAGAAGCGCCACGACAACGTGCCTTCTGGCCTTTCCCAGGGTTTCCGGCGACACTATTCCCAGCCTGGTGAGGATCATGATGACCAGTGGCAGCTGAAAGGCCACGCCGAAGACCAGGATGAACGTACCAAGAAAGCCGGTGTAGCCGCTGACGCTCCAGGTTCCTTGTATCACGCCCGTTTCGAAGCTTCGGAAGAGCCCGAGGGTTGGTCTGAGCATTACGAACCATCCAAAGGCTGCGCCCGCCGCAAAGAGCAGCAGACACGCCGTCACAACGGCCAGAAAACCCTTTTTCTCGTTCCTGTAGAGCCCCGGGGCGATGAACGCCCATACCTGCATGAAGACCACGGGGGCCGCCGCGATGGCTCCCGCCACCAGAGACATCCTGAGGCTGGCGGTCACGGCCTCGGCGGGGGTCAGGGCGAGAAGGGTCCCTCCCGCGGGTGAAGTGGCCACACGCATGATGTCTTCGGAGAAGACGAACGCAACGACAGTGGTCAGCACAAGGACGGCAAGCATGATGAATATCCGCCTGCGCAGCTCTTCGAGGTGCTCCCAGAATGAGGCTTTTTCCGCCGCCTTCACGGCCGGATCACCCGGAGAGCCCCTTCGAGAAGTTTTTCCTCGCGTTCAGGGGTAATGGTCACAAGGCTGCAGTCGCCCCATCCCCGCGGCACGACCCATGTTCTCCCCGCTGATCCGGTTTTCTTGTCCCGGCGGATGAGGGACAGGACCTCTTCCACCGAAACCGGCCGGGGAAGGGTAACGGGCAGCCCGAATGAGGAAAGCACATGGGCGATCTCCCGGGCAAAAGTTTCCCCTCCCCCCATCCTGGCCGCCGCGGGCATGCCCAGGGCCACCGCTTCACCATGAGAAAGGGGCAGAAGCATCTCGAGCGCATGCCCGAGCGTATGCCCGAGGTTCAGGACCCTTCGGATCCCCCTGTCGTGCGGGTCCTTAATCACGATGCCCCCCTTTACGGAGAGGCAGCGGAAGACAGCGCCGTCGAAATCGCGGTTTTTCAGACAGTCCGTTATGCCGGGATCGCCTATCAGTGCTGTTTTGACGGCTTCGGAAAAGCCGGCCTGCAGCTCCCGTTCCTGAAGGGTGGAAAGAAAAGCGCTGCAGATCGTTATGTCTTCCGCCGGGTGAAAGGTGCCGACCTGGTTCTTGGCGCCGTGGGCGTTGAGGGCGGTCTTCCCGCCCAGGCACGCGTCCACCATGCAGAGAAGGGTCGTGGGTACCAGTTCCAGCCGGACCCCGCGCATCCAGGTCGAGGCGGCCATGGCGCCCAGGTCGCACAGCGAACCGCCCGCCGCAACGCAGACCGTGCTCTCCCTGTTTATGCCCTCTTCGGAAAAGGCCTTCCAGAGCTTCTGGAGATTGCTCAATGTCTTGCAGTCCTCGCCGCCCTGTATCACGACCCGCGGAGTGTTCCACAGAAGCCTTGCGCCCCAGAGGGTCTCAACAGTGGCATCGATGACAAGAAGGTCCGCGCGTGATTCCACCTCTTCCGGCGCGAATACGTGCCTGACCCTTGAAACCATCGTCTCGCCAGGCCATGGGAAGCTCAGGGGTGCCAGAACAGCCATATGAAAAGCGCTCCCGCGGCGGTTGCCGCCAGTGTGAAGGGAAGGCCTATCCTTGTGAAATCCCAGAAAGAGACCTTGTGCCCCTGCTTCCGGAGCAGCGACACGGCAACGATATTGGCACTGGCGCCCACTGGGGAGATGTTGCCGCCCAGGCAGCTCCCTATGAGAAGCCCGAACACCAGGTAATGATGGCTGCCCCCGGAGTCGGCCATGTTCATTGCAAGAGCCCTTGTTACGGGGATCATGGCCGTCACGAAGGGAACATTGTCCACAAATGCGCTGATCAGCATGCTCCCCGCGACGATCATCAGGTAAGCCGTGACAGGGCTATCTCCCGCCACTCCCGCCAGATATGCTCCCGTTGCTTCCATGACCCCGTACTCGTCCAGAGCCGCAACCATGAAGAAGATGCCGCCGAGAAGGAACAGGGTGTCGAGGTCGAACGCCTTCACCAGCTTCCAGGGTGTTCTCTCCATCGCGCCGGGGGTTTTCCTTCCCCTCCTGTAGATGCCGTACCACGCTACCGAAAGGGCTCCGCCTCCTGCGCAGAGAAGGCCCGCCGCGGTCCCGACACCGCTCTCGTAAAGGCTCAGCAGGGCAAGACCGGCAATGACCGCCGCAAGGATGTAGACGGGTATCCAGCTGACCACGGGGGTAACCCTGACCCTGGGCACCGCATCCCTGTTACCGCCCAGGTACTTCCATAGAATGCCGAAAGACGCCACCGCCCCGGCCTGGACAGCGAAGAAGATGCCCGGTCTGCCCAGCATGAAGAAAAAGTCGTTGAAGCCCATGTTCTCGCTGGCGGCGAGGATCATGCTTGGCGGGTCGCCCACCAGGGTGGCGGTCCCCTGAAGGTTGCTGGAGATGGCTATGCCCACCAGAAGGGGAACAGGGTTCGCACCGTGCTTCCTGCACACCTCGAAAGCTATGGGGGCCAGTATCATGACCGTGGCCACGTTCTCCACGAAGATGCTGAGCACGCTGGCCAGGGCGCAGATGAGCACCGCGGCCCATCCGTAGTTCCTGCTTCCATTTATTATGCGCCCCGCCAGATTGGCGGGTATGCCCACATCGATCATCACCTCGGCTATGAAGAGAATGCCGCCGAAGATCAGCAGGACGTTCCAGTTGATGCCCGCCATCAGTTCGGGGATGTCCACCGGGTGCCCGAGCCTTGTGCTCACAAGAACGGCCAGGACGGCCCCGAGCCACACCACGACACCGCGGTGCCTGTGCGCCAGGGCTATGTAGCAGTAGACCAGGCCGAAGAAGACAGAGAAGAGCGCTCCCTGGCTCAAGCTACTGCCCCGGCGTGTAAACCGTGAGTATGAGGGTGCTGTCCGGCGTTACCTTGGCAACCATTCCCACGTCAGGCGCCAGCCAGATATCGCGGGTGGAGATGATGGTGTCGGGGTCGTACCCGGCGGTCTGCACCCAGTTTATGACCGTCTCCTCCTGATGTACCCTGTAGCAGTTGTCCCATGTCCCGTCGGGGGATGATTCGGGGCCTGTCACCATGGTGTTCCGTGTCCATCTGTGGCTGAGGGTGATGCCCTGGCTCACGGCCTGTGCCGATGCCGAATCCCGTCTTGTCATCCCGTCCGCCAGTGGCCATTCGAGGTAGGTCACCCAGGCCTGGTACACCGGCACTTCGTAACCGTTGAAAAGGACCCTGCGGTCTTCGTAGTGCTCCAGACGGCCGTTCTCGTTTATCCAGTAGTCGTATCCGGCGCCGGACTGCAGCCTGTAGCAGGGGCGCTGGTCCACTATGACCTGGTCCACCACCGATACTATCCGCGTACCGCCGCCTTCAACCGAGTACTCCCATACGCTGCCGGTTGCTGAAACGGGGTAGTAGTTTGCGCTGAGCCTGAAGTAGAGCGGATTGCTCTCACAGCCCGTGAGCGTTACAGCAAGGCCGATCGCTGTCAGAACAAG
>Ga0351834_1025_pt1 | contig 28180 bp, 24 predicted proteins | sample BONcelHFGM3001C6_FD_206754 | JGI IMG/M metagenome (GOLD analysis project Ga0351834, IMG submission 206754) | Enriched cells from coal bed in the Powder River Basin, Montana, United States - BONCAT cells FGM rep1 HSBNCT.FGM.300.1.C6 ... | reverse complement strand
CGGAACAAACAGTAACCTGGTGGCATACCTTTTCATGAGCATTGTTGTTTCGCTCTTCTTCGGCATGATGGTTAGCGCAGAAGAGATCATCCACGACCAGAAAATACTCAAACGGGAGGCGTTCCTGCACCTCAGCCGATGGAGTTATCTCAATTCCAAGATCGCCCTGCTTTTTACCCTCTCAGCTATTCAGGCTCTTTCATTTGTTGTGGTCGGAAACCTGATTCTTGACATCCGGGGCATGTTCTGGAGCTATTTCCTCATCCTTTTCGCCACCTCCTGCTTCGCCAATATGGTTGGGTTGAACATCTCTTCGGGGATGAAATCGGTTGTGGCCATTTACATCCTGATCCCTTTCATCCTTGTCCCTCAACTCCTGCTAAGTGGCACCATTGTTCCTTTCGACAACCTTAACCCAATGATCTCATCCCGCAATTATGTGCCACTTGTTGGAGACATGATGACTTCACGCTGGTCTTATGAGGCACTGGCTGTCCATCAGTTCAAGAATAACAGGTATGAGCGGATATTCTATCCGTATGAGAAGGAGATGAGTTATTACTCCTTTATCTCTGCCTATGAGATCCCTGCCCTTCAGGCTGAATTGGACGCCTGCAACCGCAATCTGAAACTGAACCTGGAAACCAGCAAAACAGAGAATTTCTTCAACATCCTGAATCATGAAATCCCCCGTTTAAGTAAGGAAGCCGGATTCGGTCCATTCCAGGGTCTTGAAGGACTCTCCGCTGAAGGATTCACAGAAGAGATAAAGGCGCAAGCGTCACAGTACTTAGATTCCCTCAGCCGTTATTTTTCATCGAAATTATCTCTGGTGACTTCAAGAAGGGACGCCCTGTATGAAAAGATTATCGGCGAGAAAGGCCAGGAGGCTCTCTTCAGGATGCGACAGGAGTACTACAACCAGAGCCTGGCCGATTTTGCCCTGAACCAGAACTCGGTCAATAAACTTATCGAAGGGAGAGGGAAGCTGATCCGCAAAAAAGATCCGATTTTCATGGATCCGCAATCACGTTTAGGACGGGCCCATTTCTACGCCCCTTATAAGAACCTTTTCGGCCTTCATATCGACACCCTTTGGTTTAACTTCGGTGTGATCTGGCTGATGACACTAATCCTTTATCTCACACTGTTGCACGATACCCTGAGGAAATTGGTGGAGGGAATGGAAACCATAAGCCGCAAACGCCGATTCAATCTTTCCCTTAATCGAAAAAGATCATAGTCATTTCCTCCATCATCGAATTACTGATAACAACAGGCGTTATTGGGGGTTCACCATATTCGCCAAGTTTGGTGTACTTTTTCAGGACAAATGGAATTCCGTTGGTCATGAAAAATTCTTTGGAGTTACAGATCTGAAAATGCAAATGGGGAGCAGTGGAATTGCCCGAGTTACCCAGAAGAGCAACGGGATCTCCCTCTTTCACGGAATCACCAACCTGTACCAGAAAAGAGCCCGGATGACAATGTGCATAAAATGCATAATACCCGCCACCAATATTCATTATAATATGATTTCCGGCTAATTCGATGGCCGTGTTAAACGTAATATTTTGAGCATTCCCATCATTCTCAGGTAATCCATCCTGAAGCACTTCGATGATACCGTTGGCAACTGCATAGAGCGTATCCAGGTAGTTAAAGTAAGAATCGTTCTTAACAGGATCGCCGATGTAAAATTCACCCGAGTCATTAAATTGAAGATTATCAAATGCATACTTCTCCCCTGTTCCGATCTTACCATCAATGAAAAACATCGTGTTGTAATGATATGCATTGGTCGACTGATTCATAAAGATCCAGTTGGTCCCTTTCACAGGTGAAGAGATGGCAATCGGGTGGGCATCAATTCGGGGAGAGAAAACTGCCCCCTCAACCTCCACGCCCTGGTTATGGATCGTATCAAGGAAAATGAACCGATGGCCAACGCTGGAAGGAACGACCTGATTAAGAGGGATAGGTAATTGGATCGAAAGGTAATAGCTTGAAATTATATCGTTCTCAAAATAGGGATTTGCCGGTATCGGGTTCTTGTGAATTTTTGGCAGGTCGGCCTTTTCAATCCTCATTAACTCGACCTTGCTGGTGTTGTCCAGAATCACAATCTCCTGCAGCGCAAGACCATCTTTGGCATATTCCCAGGTTCTTATGGAATAACCGATTCGAAGGTATTTCTCGGTTGGAAAGGGAATATCATTTTTAAATACTTCCATTCTGAACGGGAGAGGTTCAATCTCGCTCTTTTTTTTACTGCATGCAGTAAAAGTGACGGTAAGGATAATTGACGCCAGGAAAATCATGATTGATTTCATCGTTACGTTGTTTATCTGTAAAGTTATCTAAAAAATCATCATAAATTTATATCCATCGAATTCTTCCGGATTTCATCCAGTTCCTCTGCCGAAAAAAGTTTTGCCTGATACAGATTTAGAAATTCCTCCGAAACTCCCCGGTCAAATAACGTCACGTCGTCGGTGTTGATAGTCACCCTGACGCCATGGTCGTAAAGAATCCTGATTGGATGGACTGCGTAGGAGGTAACGCGTTGGAGCACCAGGTTGCTGGTAGGGCAGATGTTTAGTATGGTTCCGCGCTCGGCTAACCACTTCATGACATCCGGGGAAGAGGCTGCGGCGATACCATGTTGCACGGCATCCAGGTTCAAAACCTCAACAGCCTCCCTCACATCATCAGCCGTCCCAAATTCTCCGACATGAGCAGTACAGCGAAGTCCCATCTCTTTGGCAAACCGGTAAAGCTCTCTGAAATTCTGAACCGGCTGGCTCAGTTCATCGTCATAAAGGTCAATTGCGGTGAAGTAGTTCAGATCAAGATAAGGTTCAAAAAAGCGCAGGAGTTGCCTCAACGGCACACTTCGGGCAAAGCCAAGGCATGGCCGAAAATCGATGCGTGGAGCTACCTCCTGATGTGCCAGCTGCAGAGTGTCTACTACCTCTTCAGGCGAAATCCCGTAAAGATGCCCGAATCCGGCATCAAGACTTGCTTCAAGCAGAATAATTCCATCATCAACCGCCTGTTGAAAACTTGCTTTCACCAATAACGGAAAAATACCAGGGATCCTGATGACAGGTATATAATGCTCCCTGATCCAGGTGTTGACATCCATGATGCCCCCTCCTTTGTAGAGAAAGGGTGTGATATTCCGACCTGTGAGCTCGCATAACCTATCCACCTTCATCCCCAGAAGGAGGTGGTTGTGCAAATCCGTCTTTGGCACTGCCTTAAGCTGCGCCTGGTCGTTTGAAACGAATGCTGAAATGAAATTACTCTCCACCTGTAAACATGCTCACGGTATCGGGACTAATAAAGAAAAGAAGAAAGACGATAGCAAGAATTACGGCTGCAACAGCCATAAGTAGTTTATGTTTAGGTTTCATCGTGCGTGGTTTGATTTACTCTTTGTTTATGGTGATTACATTGGAATACACAACCATTTCGTTCTGGTAAAATTTGAAGGAAATCTCATGCTGCAGGTTATTCTTGTTGTACCATTGAATGATGTAGTTATTATCGCCAACATTCACAATTTGAATGAAACTTGCACTGGAAAGGATCGAAGACTGGTCGGTTATTGAAAGATTCTGAACATTAAGTACCCGGAGATCATTGGGAGGGAACTCAATGGCTACCTTCACGGGATTGAGGGAAGAGATTTCGACCCGGGCCTCAACCACCTGTGAGGAGTATTTTACATCGATGACTGATTTTAACCCGGGATTATCAAAATAGATTACATCTGCGGGCTTCATCTTGTCGAATGAGCTCGAATTATAAATGGTGCCCCGAACATCCTGGTCAGATACGGCGCGATCTGCTTGATTGGAAGAAAGGAACTTGCCAATTAAAATGCCGGCAACAATTCCAGCCAGGAAAAAAAAGGAGTAGCGAACCCAGCCTCGCTGAGAGATTGGTGTATGGGAATCGTAGTATGTCCCCTTCTGAGGATCTGAATTTTTCATATTTGTTCATTTAATGATAGAACAACTAATTTTCACGGTTGTACAACCTGTCGCAGTGAAATAATATTATGGGATAAAGGTAATTAAAAAAGATCAATCCGGTTTCAAAATTGACAGTGCCCAGATATCGCTTCGATTCAGCCGTAAAATTGGACGGAGTACCAGGAGTCCTGCCTTTCCAATTCGTTTTCGCAGATGATCCAGTTCAGCAAATTTTTCCATGATTTCAGGATCCATCGGGAGAGGGAGCCCATTTTCCTTTAACAACATCATCCCTTTTGCTTTGACAGAGAGTTCAAGGTAGAGAGCTATGAAACAATAGATATCCACCACAACCTCCTTTGGGTAGTGATCTTTTACCGACATCAGGTACTCACAGGCCCGGGTTTTGGAGAATTTGCCCCGGTTGATCATCAGCAGAAGACTCACCTCGGCATCCATCCCAACATCCATCCAGTTTTTAAGGTTCCGCTCCCCAAATCTGAAGACGATAATCAGGATCAATGGGACGAGGATGATTACTACCAGGGCAGAAAGGATCGGGGAGATCAAAAACGCGTTGTAGATTCCATGAATGAAGTAAGTAACCACGATAGCAAGCAGGATAGGCTGGAAGAGCCTCTTTGAGTCGGTTAGTCTGTTGACCAGGATGATACCGGCTATAGCGGTTGCCCCCCCATGCATAATAGCCGTACCTACACCACGTGAAATCCAGAGCCATAGATTCGATTGCTCAGGACCAAGTTGCAGGAGATAGATGAGGTTTTCGGAGAAGGCAAATCCTGAGCCAACGGCGAATCCATAGATAGCACTGTCAATAGCGAACCCAATACGATGACGGGAGATCAGCAGAATAAGGATGACCATCTTCAGGATCTCCTCTGTAAACGGGGCCACGTAACGTGAAAGCGTATCAAATGAGAGATGAAAGGTTTCTGAAACCAGGGTATTTCCTACCAGGCTCAAAGAGGCCGCAACACATCCCCACAATAGACAGATTATCAGCACCCATCGGTTAACAAGGCGCAAGCTGTCGAAGGAAAGCAACATTCCGAGAAAAAGCAATACCGGTATGAGGCTGAGGATGATTTTCATCTGGTCACCTCTTCTGAGTAATCTGCTGTGCTACCTTAATATTCTCATTCATAACCCTCATCAGGTTCGCACTCCAGATTTTCCGGATCTCCTCTTTGGTATAACCCCTCTTCACCAATTCAAGTGTGATGTTTCCCATTTCCGACACGTCATAGCATCCGGTAACGCCACCACCGCCATCGAAATCAGTTCCGATTCCAACATAGTCAATCCCCGCCACCTTAACGATATGATCGATATGGTCAACTACATCACTCACCGTTGCGAGTTCTCTTGGGAACTGGTCTTCTAAGGCATACCACTCCTTTCGGGCTTGTTTCATCTCTTCATCGGCAAGGTCATCAAAATTCCGGAACTTCTTTCTCACGGCTGCCCGGGCCGAATCGCGGTCGGGGTTTGGAGCAGGTGTTTTTACATAATCACTCAGGATACACATCTGGATAACTCCCCCGTTTTTTGCCAACGCACGCAACGCATCGTCGTTGAGGTTTCGGGGATTGTCGCACAATGCGCGGGCGCAGGAGTGTGAAGCAATGATTGGAGACCGTGTGATTCGAAGAATGTCATAAAAGGATGAATCGGAGGCATGTGATACATCAATCATCATTCCTATCCGGTTCATCATTTCAACCACTTCGTTTCCAAAATCGCTTAATCCACCATAAGCAAGTGTATCGGTCGACGAATCACAGATATCGTTGTTCCTTGTATGAACCAGTGTGATATAACGGGCACCTTTGTCATAAAGTAACTGTATCATCCCAAGATCACGACCAACCGGGTATCCGTTCTCAATACCTATAAAAGCTATACGTTTTCCTTGTTTTTCAATCCGGTATGCATCATCCGGAGTTAAGGCGAGCCCGATCTTGTCAACGTTCCGATGGATTGCATTCAGGAGCGTGTCAAATACCAGAAGCGTTTTCTGTTTGGCTGCTTCATTGCCTTCGGGAGTTCGGGGCCCCTGACCAACAAAGACAGCAAAGAACGCTCCATCCAGTCCACCCTCCTCCATCCTGACAAGATCTACCCGCGACCGCTCGGTTTTAGAGTCATGGCGCTCACTCCAGTCGAAGCCCGGACGAACCATCCATAAAGGTGTATCGTTATGCGAATCGATGGTAAGAATTTGGTCGTGAATCTTTTTCGCCTTTTGTTCCAGCCTGGCGCTATCAGTGTTACCTGCCATTGTCGCAGAGATAAAAACGATAAAAAAAATGGAAAGGAATAACATTCTCATAATTTCCGGAGTGAATGATCATTAATAGTACATCCTGCCAACTGCCAACTAATTTTTCAGCTGCCTCAAATAAAGCTGGATCGTATTCTCCAGACCATAATAGAGCGCATCGCATACGAGGGCATGTCCAATCGAGACCTCCAGGAGACCAGGGATTTGCTGATGGAAATAGTTCAGATTTTCGAGACTCAGATCATGACCGGCGTTGAGTCCCAATCCCAGCACCCGGACAAGATTTGCAGCGGTAATAAAGGGTCGGATCGCCTCCTCCCGGCCCGAAGGATACTGCTGTGCGTAAGCCTCTGTATAGAGTTCCACCCGGTCGGTTCCTGTTGAGCCGGCATGCTCAATCATGTTGAGATCGGTTTCAATGAAGATAGAAGTTCGGATCCCATTTCTCCTGAACTCATCAATCACCTCCCGCAAAAACGATTGATTGGTGACGGTATCCCATCCCGCATTCGAAGTTAAGGCTTCCGGAGGGTCCGGAACAAGGGTAACCTGGGCCGGTTTTACTCCCAGTACCAGGTTGATAAAGGCCTCGGATGGGAAGCCTTCAATGTTGAACTCAGTTGTGACAATGGGCTTCAGGTCCAGCACATCCCGGTAGCGGATATGTCGCTCATCGGGACGAGGATGGACGGTTATTCCCTCGGCGCCAAACCGTTCGCAATCAATGGCAGCTTTAAGCAAATCAGGCTGGTTTCCACCCCGCGCATTTCTGAGGGTAGCGATCTTGTTGATATTGACACTCAGTTTTGTCATGGCTACATTTTTGCAAATCTAAGTAAAATGTTAAATTCGTCACCGAAATTAGTAATTCATAACGTGAAATGCGCATAGTTCTGCAACGTGTCTCAAAGGCTTTTGTGACCATCAACAGTAAAATCGTTGCCTCTATTGACAGTGGGCTTCTGCTTCTTGTTGGGATCGAGGAGGCCGACACGCCGGAAGATATCGAATGGTTATCGGGCAAAGTAATTCGTTTACGTGTATTCCCCGATGAAACTGGGGTGATGAACCGTTGTATTGCGGAAACCGGTGGAGACATCATTGTGGTTAGTCAGTTCACGTTGCATGCCAGCACGAAAAAAGGGAACCGCCCTTCATATATTAGGGCTGCAAGACCTGGAACAGCTATTCCACTCTACAATCTATTTATCAGCAGCCTCGGATCTGTGCTGGGAAAAGCTGTTCAAACAGGTGATTTCGGGGCGATGATGGATGTATCATTGGTGAACGATGGCCCCGTAACCATCATCATTGATTCCAAAAACAGGGAGTGATCCTCCATTTCGCTTTTCTTCTTTCACAGTTACTTTCTAAACAGTCATATCTGTCGGGATTCCGTTGACAGTTACTAAAAAACAACAATTTTATTAGGAAAGCGGGGGCTTATGAAATAACTTTGAATATATTTTATCGGGCTACTTTTTACCATGAAGATACAGTATAAATTTCTGATTATCTTCCTGGCAGCCTTCGTGATTACCATTGTTCCGAACCTGTTTTTGTTCCACAGTGAAGTGATCGGATGGTTGCCAGTTTATCTTTGGACATATTTATCCATTGCCCGTTTCATTCTCTTGATAGGTTTGTTCATACTGGCAACTCACTATTGGATTATCAAGCCTCTGAACCAGATCGTACGGGCACTTGCACTCAACGAACCTGCTCTTGTTGACGCTCTCGCCCACCGTAGCGATGAGATAGGGAAAATTGGAACACTCCTGCAGCGATTTTTTGTGCAGCGAAACGAGCTCGATGCCGTGATGAAAGAGAAGAGCCAGGCTCTTGAGTCTGTTGCTGTATCCGAAGCCAAATCACGGGCGCTGCTTAATGCTATCCCCGATCTGATGTTCCGTGTCAGTGCTTCCGGGATCATCACAGATTATCATGCCCCCGACCTTTCTGAATTACTCTTTCCTCCAGAAAAATTTCTCGGGCAACGTATTGAAGGAATGATGCCTGCTCACATGGTAGCTTCCTATAACCAGGCCATCCTCGACCTCAACAGTTCCAATAAAAGTCAGCTGTTTGAATACTCTCTGCATATGCCCGATGGATCAGAACGTGCGTATGAGGCAATGGTTTCTGCAACAGGAACCGACGACTACCTGGTCACCATCAGGAATATAACCATCAGGAAAGAAGCCGAAGTAGAGATTTCGAGGATGCTTTCAAAACAGAAGGAACTTAACCAGTTGAAATCACATTTCATCTCCCTGGTTTCCCATGAATTCAGGACACCTATTTCGGCCATCTCGAGCAATGTTCAACTACTAAGCAAGTATGAGAAAAAGTGGCTTCCGGAAAAAAAGGCAGAAGTATTGAAACGCATGCAGGAGGCTTTAAAAAAAATGATCACTCTGCTTGAGGAGGTAACCCTCATTACAAAGGATCAAAGCGGGAGCCTCAATGTGCATCCTGAAATCATACAGATCAATGAATTTATTAATGAAGTCATCGAGGATCTCCAAAAGAGTTCCGAATTGCCCGTACATCTGGAGCTTGAGATTGAGCCAGGTGAAGATGACATCTACAGTGATAAAGAACTTCTCCGGCAAATCCTCTCTCATTTGCTCTCCAATGCCGGAAAATTCAGCCCGCAGGAAAAGCCTGTCAGGGTGACTATTGCACGGGATAACAACCACATCCAACTGATTGTATCGGATCAGGGCATTGGCATTCCCCAACGCGACATGGACCAACTTTATCAGCCTTTTCACAGATGCAGCAACAGCGATGGGTTTCCGGGAACCGGCCTGGGTATGTCCATTGTAAAGCGATGTGTAGATCTTTTAAAGGGATCCATCCGTGTAGTAAGTCAAGTTAACGAAGGGACCACGTTCGATGTTCGGGTTCCTATTTGGTCATCAAAAACAACAGATTATGAGCAAGATTCTGATTATTGAAGATGACCCCATTCTTTTGGAGAGCCTTACTGAATTTCTGCAGGAGGAGGGAATGGAGGTCATCATGGCAGTGAATGGGAAACAGGGTGTGGAGCTGGCAGCTAAAGAGCTGCCAGAGCTGATTCTGTGTGACATCTTCATGCCAAAGATGAATGGGTATGAAGCCTTCGAGAAACTGAAAAGTGATGTTAACACATCGCTGATTCCATTTATTTTTCTGACAGCGAAAGCAGAGCGGGAGGATATCTTATATGGAATGACCCTCGGGGCCGACGACTACATCACCAAGCCTATTGATTTCGATGAACTTTTGGTACGCATCACGAAACGAATGGAAAAGACCCGAGAGACCATACGGCGTAGTGAGATCAAGTACCATGCTGTTTTTGAAACGGCTCATGATGCGATCTTACTGATCCGCCATGCCGACCTTACCATTGTGGATGCGAACCAGGCTGCTTTGGCAATGCTCGGACACTCCATGGAAGAGCTCCTGGAGACCTCTGGACGCAGGTTCATCAAGGAGACTGACCTGAAAGATGCAATCGGCAATCAGGATGAAATGGATTGGGACCAGAAGGAATTTCACGATATTGAGACATCGTGGAGAAGAAAAGACAACAAGCAGATCCAGATACAGGTAAGCGGAAAACTGGTGAACCTCTTTGGCGAGAGATATCTGTTTATGGTAGCCCGTGACATCACAGAAGTCAAGGAAAAAGAGAAGGCCCTGTATGAAAGTGAAGAGCGTAACCGCGACCTTGTGGAGAATATTGGGGAGGGGATCGGCATCGTGGATCGTGAAGAGAGGTTCACCTATGTGAACCCTGCAGCCTGTCAGATATTTGGTTTAGCGAACGATCAGCTGGTAGGCAGAAAACTGAATGAATTTCTGGATCCCGGAGCCCAGGAAATTGTCGACTCTCAATCCAGGGTCAGAAAAAAAGGCAAGAAGAGCATCTACGAACTGGAGATCCACCGGCTTGATGACACCTCGAGATGGCTCATGGTTACAGCCAGCCCTCAATATGATATTCATGGCGTTTTCAAAGGAACTTTTGGTATTTTCAGGGATATCACGGAGAGAAAAAATTACGAACAGCAGCTGATCCTGGCGAAAGAGAAGGCAGAGGAGTCGGATCGGCTTAAATCATCCATTTTATCCAATATCAGCCATGAATTAAGGACCCCGTTAAATGGCATTCTGGGGTTTTCGGAGCTTCTGCAGGAAGACCTGAAAAACACGGAATACCTGCCGATGGTTGAAAACATTCATCTTTCGGGAAAAAGGCTGATGTCAACGCTCAACTCTATCATTACCCTTTCGCAACTACAGGCTGGCAAAGTGACAATGGTTTTTAAACACCTTGATCTTGTACCTGCCATCGGGAAAGTTTGCCAATCTTTTGAAGATTCCATACAGGGAAAAAAGATCTCCCTGAAGATGGAACTTCCTGCAGAGTTTATCGTATATACCGATCTTCAGTTATTCAAACAACTCTTCCTGCAGATTTTTGATAATGCAGTGAAATTCACACAAAAAGGGGGGATCACTATCCGGGCAAAAACAGTAATTCAGGATCACATTCAGTGGCAAACGATTGAAATTGAAGATACCGGCATCGGTATTGAGCAACAGTTCTTTGGTATGATCTTTCAGGAGTTCAGGCAGGCAAGTGAAGGGTACGATCGCAAATTCCAGGGAAGCGGACTGGGCCTTACGATCAGTAAGAAGATCAGTGAACTGATGAGTGGCAAGATCTCTGTAAACAGTACGCCAGGCAAAGGAACTACCTTTACCATTTGGCTTCCGTCTGCACAAACACCGAAGCAGATTTCATTCGACAAGAAGGAGATCGATCGTTCATTGCGTTCAGTTTCCGGCGGAAAAAAGAGAGACCTGCCTCTTTTGCTGGTTGTTGAGGATAACATGATCAACAGAAACCTGATCGAATTGTTCCTGAAACCAGGGTACGAGATGGACCATGCCTACGACGGAAAAACCGCGGTAAAAATGGCTATGCAGAAGAGGTACGATGCGGTGTTGATGGACATCCATCTCGGATCGGGTATTGATGGAATTGAAGTGACGAAAAAGATCAAAGCGATCACTGGGTATGAAGACATTCCTATCATTGCAGTAACCGGCTATACAATGATCGGGGACAGGGAGAAGCTGCTGGAAGAGGGATGTACCCACTACATTGCCAAACCGTTTGAAAAGGCGGCATTGCTTTCAATCATCAAAGAGGCGATTTATGGCGAAAATAACACAGATTAACATTTTTTATTCTTTTTCTTACCGTTACATGCACTTTTATTCATATATTTGCGTTATCTAAAATGATTCTAAAAAGTTAAACCATAAATTTGAATTATCATGAAAAAAGCAGCTATCTTAATCGCCTCATTTTTATTTATCGTTGGAATGTCATTTGCTCAGGAGCCTCAGAAACCTGTCAAGACAACCGAACCGGCAAAAACTGAGCAAACTGACAAATCAAAATCCGATTGCGCAAAGAAAACAGATTGTTCCAAAGCCAAGACCTCAAGCTCATGCTGTTCACATAGCAAATCAGCAGCAAAACCTGCTACTGAAGATCCTGGTAAAAAATAATGATGATACCCTCAATATTGTAAGGGCGACCCAGTGGGTCGCCCTTGTTTTTTGCCGGGTAGACTTTACGATTTTTTGGGGATTCCAAATACAATCGGCATCTTCACCATTACCCTCACGGGGCGACCGCTTCGTTTTCCGGGGCTCCATTTTGGCATTTCACGGGTTACACGAATGGCTTCGTCATCACACACTCCCCCGATGCCCTTCAGGAGTTTTACATTGGTAACAGATCCATCTGCCTCCACAACAAAGATGACCATCACAACACCCTGAATGCCTTTATCAACGGCTTCTTTAGGATAGGCCACATGCCTTCTCAGGTAGTAGAGCCTTGCATCCTCACCCCCCGGATAGCGAGGGTAAACATCGATGGTTGTTGCGAGAGTTGTGTCGGTGTTCGCCTGCCGGCCCACCGATTCACCTCCGGTTCCAAAGGAGGAGGTATCTGTTTCTGCCGGGTTCTTTTCATCGTTCTCAACCACCTCCTGAACCGGCTTCAGTTCCCTTTCCGAAGGATCTGCTTCGGTGATGACGGGTGCCAGTTGTTTCTCTATCGGGGGAAGTGCGTGTGCCTTCGCCATATCCAACAACTCAGTATCTTCGGGAGGGATAAATGGGAGATACTCTACCTCATAGATGTAAGCCGTATCTAGATCTTCATTGAAATCGCGGATAATGTAAATTAAAAAGGGGATGACCACAAAAAGGAGAAAAAGTGATATGCCTGTACAAACGGAGATGAGCAGAGTTTTGAGGTATCGTCTCCGCAGCTGATAGGAGCCATAGTCCTTGTTTCGATTCCGGAAAACAAGCTCAGTAAGTGATTCTGTTCGTATCCCCTTACGTTTCATCTTTACTCTTTCCAGTGTTTTTTTAACTCTTCGATATCCCGGCGCTCCCTTTTTGTTGGACGCCCGACTCCCCTATCCCTGTATTCAAAATTTACCTCCTTGATTATCAACAGTTTTTTCAATTCCTCTTCAGGTGTAAGATCTTCCATATAGGTTGGCACCAGTTTAGCGCTTACCCTGTTTTTCGGGAAACCAAGTACGTGGAAGGTTCGGGTTAACGGAGCCTGACGAAAGGTAATCAGATCGCCCTGCTTGATCTCGCGCGATGGTTTTACTACCTGATCATCCATTTTCACTCTCCCTGACCGGCATGCGATTGAGGACTGGTTGCGGGTCTTGAATACCCGCACCTCCCAGAGCCATTTATCAATCCGTTTACTTTCTTCCATGCACTATTTTTGCCTGAAGAAAATCTCTATAGGGACTCCGGTAAAGTCAAATTTTTCACGAAGCTTGTTTTCAAGAAAACGCTGATAGCTCTCCCGAACGTACTGCGGATGGTTACAATAAAAGACAAAGATCGGATAGTGTTTCGGGAGTTGGGTCACGAATTTAATTTTAACAAGCTTATCTTTTACCTTGGGAGGTGGATGTTGTTCAATAATCGGAAGCATGATATCGTTCAGTTCACGGGTGGGAATTCGTTTCGACTTCCGTTTATAAACAGCAATGGCAGTCTCCACAGCCTTTAGGATGCGTTGTTTTTGAATAACCGAAGTGAAGAGAATCGGAACATCCTTAAACGGCGCTAACCGTTCCCTGATCATCTCTTCAAAGTCTTTATGGGTATTGGTCTCTTTCTCTATCAGGTCCCATTTGTTGACCAGAATGACGACCCCTTTATGATTTTTTTGGATGAGAGAGAAAATATTGATATCCTGTGATTCAAAACCCCGTTCGGCATCGACCATCAGGATGCAAACATCACTGTTCTCAATCGACCCGATCGCCCGCATGACCGAATAGAATTCAATATCCTCTTTTACTTTTCCCTTCTTCCGGATGCCGGCGGTGTCGATCAGTTGAAATTCCAGGCCAAAGGAGTTGTATGTTGTATGGATTGAATCGCGGGTAGTTCCTGCTATTGGAGTGACAATGGTACGATCGTTGCCCAGCAGCAAATTCACCAGGGATGATTTTCCGGCATTTGGCCGTCCGACGATTGCGATGCGGGGGATTTCCGGGATCTCTTCATCGGACTCGTCATCCTGCAGGGGCCGGACATGCCCCTGTAGAGGCTGGGCATGCCCAGCCCCTACAGGAAACGATGCAACCACAGCATCGAGAAGATCCCCGGTGCCGCTTCCGCTGACTGCGGAGGTGCTGTAAATCTCTCCAAGGCCTAATTTATAAAATTCAGAAATGTCATTAATCTGCTTGTTGGTGTCAACCTTGTTGACCACAAGGAAGATGGGTTTCTTTGACCGCCTGAGAATAACCGCAACATCTTCATCCATCCCCGTAAGTCCTTCGCGTGCATCAACCATAAATAGAATGCTGTCAGCCTCCTCCACGGCAAGGTTTACCTGTTTCTTGATCTCCTTTTCAAAAAGATCTCCCGACTGGTCGACATATCCACCGGTATCGATGACAGAGAAATCGACTCCGTTCCAGTCCGATTTGCCATAATGGCGGTCGCGGGTCACACCGCTGGTAATATCTGTAATGGCGTCACGTCTTCCAACCAAGCGGTTGAAGAGAGTGGATTTGCCTACATTGGGTCGGCCGACGATGGCTAAGATTGGCATGGATTCAAGGGATTTGTGATATAAGATGTGCGATACGCGGCATGCGTTTATTTAAATAATCTACAAAGGTACGCAAAAGCTTTCCTAAAAATCAGTTGGTTAGTCGCGCCCCTCTTCCTTATCTGTCATATAGCCAAATCGTTTGAGCAGACGTTCATTTTCCCGCCAGTTCTTTTCTACTTTGATTGTTAATCCCAAAAAGATGTGCTTGCCGAGAAACGTTTCGATCTCTTTTCGGGCTTCCATGCCCAACTTCTTGATCGCTTTGCCCTGCTTGCCAAGAATGATTGCTTTTTGGGACTCACGCGAAACATAGATCGTAGCTTCGATCCGGTCGAGGTTCTCCTCCTCCTTAAAGGCATCAATAATCACTTCACAGGAATAGGGAACCTCTTCTCCAAACAGGGTAAAGATCTTCTCCCGAATGATTTCTGAAACAAAGAATCGTTCGGAGCGGTCGGATAGTTCATCTTTGGGATAATATTCCGGACTTTCAGGAAGCCGGTCGATGATCAGGTCAAGAAGCCGTCCCAGATTAAATACATGCAACGCCGAAACAGGGATTATCTCTGCAGAAGGGAATTGCTTGGCCCACTTTTCAATAGACTGCTTTACAATTAGTTCGGAAGAGAGGTCCACTTTGTTGATCACAACGATCAAGGGAGTGCCACTATCCTTCAGCATCTCCAGTATCTGTTCATGATCGAACGGGGTGTCGATCTCAGTAACCAGAAGGATTACATCCGCATCGGAGAGGGAGGACATCACCGCCGACATCATCGAACGGTGTAACATGTAATGTGGTTTGATGATACCGGGCGTATCGGAGTAAACGATCTGAAAATCATCTCCGCTAAGAATTCCTAAGATGCGGTGACGGGTTGTCTGGGCTTTGGGTGTGATGATGGAGAGGCGTTCTCCTACCAGGGCATTCATCAGGGTTGATTTTCCCACGTTGGGATACCCGATAATCGAAACAAATCCTGCTTTGTGAGTCATATTTTTCCTGAAATTTGCGGGGATTTGGAATCTTTGCTATATTTGCATCCCTATTAGAGATACAAAGGTACTTAAAAATATATTGCGGGGTGGAGCAGAGGTAGCTCGTTGGGCTCATAACCCAAAGGTCATAGGTTCGAATCCTGTCCCCGCTACAAAGCAAATGGTGAAATGGCGAAATGGTGAAAACTATTCCGCCATTTTGCATTTTACATTTTACCATCTTGCCATTTGATCCTGGAGTAAGGAAACGGAGTAAGGTGGGTAAAAAGGATCATGTGACTTTCTGGGAGATATTAGTTGCGAAAATCATATCATTGTTTCGATCATCGCGACGGTATCTGTCAAATCCTGTCTGAAATTTCGGATGGTCGAATGCCAATCAGTCAAGCGTTTCTTTGGTTTTGACTTGTTTAGATTTAGAAAGTACCATTGTTTCTCTAAAGTTTGTCGAACATTATTTTCAAAGTAGTCATATCCTACCCTTTTTGAAAACTGGTAGACATACTGAATCAATGTTCCTAAATCTGCAATGGAGTTATCATTGCACCCTCTTTGCTCAATTTTTGCTAAATTGGATATTCCGGTCATATTGACCCCCATTCCGGGATATTGACCCCCCAGAAGGTTTTATTTCAAAGAACAGGTGTCGTATGACATTTTTGCAGTTATTTTTTCCTTCTTAAGCTTTCACCTTTAAGTTCTATTCGGTGTGATGTATGCACTAATCTGTCCAGGATTGCGTCTGCAATGGTTGCCTCACCGATTATCTCATACCAGCTGCCAACCGGCAGCTGACTTGCAATGATTGTGGAGACACATCCATGGCGGTCTTCAATGATCTCCATAAGGTCATATTGTTGTTGCTGTTCCAGGTGTGATAAGCCAAAGTCATCGAGGATTAAAAGAGAAGCCTTTGCAAGTTTATCAAAAAATTTCAGAATGCTGCCATCTAATCTTGCCATCTTTATCCGCATAAGCAATTTTTGTGTGTTATAATAAGCCACATTTTTTCCGTGTATGCAGGCATGATGGCCCAGTGCAGAGGCAATAAAGCTCTTTCCGCAACCGGTGGCACCGGTGATCAGAACCGATTCTCCCTTTGTGATATAATCGCAGGTTGCAAGACTGGTAATGAGATCTTTGCTTAGTCCACGCGTAGCATCAAAATGGATCTCTTCAATGCTTGCCTGATAGCGGAACCTGGCAGAGGTCTTCAGCCGTTCAAACCGTTTTATTGACCGCTCTTCTTCTTCCGCCTGAAGAAGCAATTGCAGTCCATCGGTGAAAGATACTTCCTGCACCCTTCGGGTTTCAACAATGGATCTCCATCCTTTGTTCATACCGGTAAGCCTTAACCGGGTTAGCTGTGATTCAATTTGTTTCATTTTTCTAAAAATTTATAACTGATTGTGAGTAATATTCTTTTCCCCTGAGGTTATCGTGCGGGGGAAGTGGTTTGGGTTCTTCTTTTACAACCACCAGTGGGTTTTTCTTGAGATTTTCAATGGTAGTGAGAAGATACCTGTAAGAGCTGTAACCGCATTCAAGTGCTATTTCACAGGCACGATCGAAGATCACAGGATCTGTCTTTTTATGAAGACTGAACAGCCCGTCGCAGCTCTTGTAGTTCTGCTCCGGAGGTCTGCCACCACTGAAGAGCCTGTCGACAAGGCAAAACAAAAGCTCGGATTTTTCTTTGGCCTTCTGCCGGTAATATTCAGGGCTTCGGTTCAGATAATGGTTGTGGAATGAGCAAAGATGCTCTTTTACCGTAGTATATTTCCCCGGGGTATAATCCCTTTGATGAACTGCAACAAGCTGCCCGCGGACAAAAATCCGAACCAGTGTCCTGGTAAAAATGACCCTGGCTTGCTGTCCAATATGCTGGTAAGGAACACTGTAATAGTGTTTATCAGGATACAAAAGGATGTGATTGTTGGCCATTACCTTGTACTGTCGGTAGTATTTGATCTCGTAAGGCTCCTCGGGCAAGGGTAAGAGTAGGAGCTTTTCATCCGAGAGGAACTTCTCCTCCCTGCAATAAGGTTTGATCTGCATCCTTGTCTGATTATGGCAAATAATCTTTTCAAGGATTGCCTTGTTCATCTCATCAAGACCAAAGAAGGTGACATTGCGCAGCTTTGCAAAGACACGGGTATAAACCAGTTTGACCTGGTTTTCAACCAATGCTTTGTCTTTGGGCTTTCTTACACGCGTGGGCACGGCTGCCGTCTGGTAATGATTACAAAAATCTTCCATGGCCCGGTTTATATCCGGCTCGTAATTACTTGCCTTTATTACCGCCGCTTTAAGATTATCCGGTACAATGATCTGCGGAACACCGCCTAAAAAATCAAGACAGCATTTCAGGGCAAAAAGGAACTCCTCGATGCTCTGGCTCTTTACAGCCATTGCAAAGCAATAATCCGAGTATGGTAAACAGGCAACAAAAACAGGGCATTGAACAATCTCGCCGCTGATTTTGTCCACATAACTCATCTTCTTTCCGGCAAAGTCAATAAAGAGCTTCTCCCCGGGCTTATGATTCATCACCATAGACCTTCTGGATGCGATTTCCTGCTGCGACATATGAAAGCAAAACTGCGTGTAACTGTAGCCATTGGCGTTGGCCAGCCGGTATTCCTCCCACAGCAGTTTCCGTGTGACGCCTGTCTTGTTTAATTCCCTTTTGTAAAAATCAAGGTCCGTTTTCAGTGATTCGTACCGCTCATTGTCTTTGTAAGCAGGATTGCCGGCATGGAACTTTGCCTCCAGCACCGGATCTTCAAGAGCCAGCAAATCGTCTGTATTCAGGTTTAGCGATTGCAGCTTTGCCAGATAGGTTTTTACCGTGTTCTTGCTTATTCTTAGGCTGCGGGCTATCTCCTTGCGCCCTCGCCCGTCCTTGTACAAAAGCAATAGTTGCTTTACTTGGCCCATTGGTTTTATTTTTCCTGCCATAGATCTGTTTGTGGTTTAAAAACCACGAAGAAATAAAACCTTAAAGAAATCTCCGAAAGGGGGGTCAATATGCTCCGGAATATGCCGTCACGGATAAATCATTTTCTTCATTCAGGGGGGCAACATGTTCCGGAATCGAAACAAGCCTCAACCGAAATACAGTTGGGCAGCAATCGAAAAATCTTTTTAGGGGGGTCAATATCTGCCGGAATGTCATGTAATCACAGCAGAAAATCAGGCTTCAACAACCGGATTTGAGGGGGTCAGTATGCCCCGGAATATCCACCGGTAGCAGAAACCCCGGAAAACCTCCATTTGATGCGCCTGATCGACGAGCAGTATTATAAGACACCGTTTTATGGCATCAGGCGCATTACGGCTTGGTTGAGACATCTGGGATATCCGGTAAACCGTAAAAGGATCAAGCGACTCATGGAACTCATCGGCTGGCGGACCATCTATCACAAACGCAATACCAGCAAGAAAAGCAAAGAAAATCCGGTTTACCCCTACCTACTAAAGAATCTGGCGATAGATCATGCCAACCAGGTTTGGGCCATCGATATCACCTACGTACCCATGCGCCGTGGTTTTATGTACCTCTGTGCGATTATAGACGTGCATACCCGGTTTGTGGTCAACTGGGGCATCAGTAACACGATGACATCACTGTGGTGCCGCCAGATCGTCGAGGAAGCCATTGAAACCCATGGTCAGCCTGAAATCATTAACTCAGACCAGGGCAGCCAGTTCTCCGGTTATGAATACACCTCTCTTTTAACGGAGAGGGAAAATCCAATTGCCATCAGTATGGACAGCAAAGGCCGGGCGATTGACAACATCTTCATCGAACGGTTGTTGAAAAGCGTGAAGTACGAGTGTGTTTGCCTCCATGTGTTTGAAGATGGCGTTCAGCTTTATGAAGGATTACAGAAGTACTTCCAATTTTACAATGCAGAACGCCTGCATATTATCTGTGCACTAAATGCGGAAGCGAGCAAAGACACCCCATCATTTCGGTTCACAAACATATTGAAGAGATATTATCAATGATTCAGGGTACGGCACAAACCCTGAACTTATATAAGAGAGTAATGGAAAAGATATTTGATAAGGAAGATGTTATCCGCAAGAATGAGATTTCCAAGATTCAAAAGGAAGTTGAAGTGTTGGAGAAGAGAAAAGCGAACCTTCAGGATAAATTCCTGGACAATGATATCACCTCCATGAACTTTAATGATATGATGGATAAGGTCAACATTGACATAGCCAGACTCCAAAACACCCTTACCGGACTTCAACAGGAGATGACACCCTATAAAAAATACATAAAACACACAGTACCAATGTTTGAAAGCATTGGGGAGTACTACAGTAAGGCAGATGGAGTGACCAAAAACAAGATATTGTGCTGCATCTTTGATGAAAAACTCGTTTTGGAAAAAGGAAGAGTTGCAGCAACCCCGTTTTCAATTCCCGTTCAAATTTTACTCAAGATTACCAAGTGTTTCCAGGGGCCGGAAAAAAAGAAAGAGGTCAAATTTGACCTCTTTTCTGAATTGGCTCCCCCTTCAGGACTTGAACCTGAGACCCTCTGATTAACAGTCAGATGCTCTAACCAACTGAGCTAAGGAGGAATAACCCATAAAATGGGAGTGCAAAGTTAGAATTAATTTTGAAAAAACAATAGTTTTAATCCTATATTTGTATATCCGCTTTCGCCAAAACAACCGGTACCTGAGCATCCGGCTCAAAAACCAGGGCAGGTCGGGCGAACAGATCGCCCACACGGTTAAAAAATAAATCCTATAGGTGAATAACTCCTGGAGTTTATTCTGAAGAAATAGTTATTTTTGGTAAATCATTGAGCACAAATCCTATGAGCAAGCCAGTCAAAATATTTCTTCCGGTTTTTCTCCTATTCCTGATCATCACCGCATGGAGCAACATTTCAACGGCCCAGGAACTTCAGCTTCGGGAGATCTGTTACCTCGACTACAGGACCGATTTCGCTTCATTGCTCGAAAAAAACAAAGACTCCCTCTTTCCCTCTTCGTCTACCATCGGAGCCGTGCATTTCTACCGCGGACTCTCCTACCTGGAACAGAGCATGTTTCTTGAAGCAATTAAAGATTTCAGAATTGCCCGCACCGACTCCTCTGTATCAAGAACATTCTGCAATTTTTATATTGGAGTAGCATTCATGCGACTCAATGAGTCGGACAGCATATTAAAAATCTGTAGTGAGGCACTCAAAATTCCTGTAAGCCAGTTGAAGAACCCTGCGTTCTGGCAAAATGCTCCCATCACACAGGACCATATTTTTTCAGGCTACTTAATTGGGACAAACGAAGCATTAAACAACCTTACGGATACCAACCTGATTGAAGCTTGCCTGAATTTTGGCACCAAAGACCGTGATTTTCTTGAAGCATACATCAACTTTGGTGTATGGAACTTCCAGAACGGAAAATTCAATAAAACAATCGATCTTTACAAGCATGCGCTTGAACTCAAACCAGCCTACGACTCCACCATCATCCTGTGTATGGGATATGTTTACCGGCTGGCCGGAGACCCTGATCAATCAATGAAAGCCTATATCCTCCTTAAATCGAAATATCCAAGGTTCGCCGAAGGATACAACAACCGGGGATGCCTCTATGCCTATATCGAAAATGACAAGAAAGCCATTTCAACGCTGACTGTTGCCATCCGAAAAGACCCTTCACTGCTGGACGCCCTTTGCAACAGGGGCCTCGTTTACCTTAAAATGAAAAAATACGATCAGGCATTCCACGACTTCTCGGAGGCAATTCAGGTTGATGCCCGATTTGCTGATGCCTATTACTACAGAGGCTTTACCCGAAAGGCCATGGGAGACATTACAGGATCAATCACCGACTACTCCCGGGCAATTGAACTGAAGAAGTAACAATGGATTGTTGATAAAGTTTTTTTTTAACCCAGGCACCACCACTCTTTTCAAAATATCTTTATCCGGTATATCTATCGGATCTCGATGCGAAAATCATTTTTACTTTTTGCTCTCCTGGGCTTTCTATTGGTTCCGGTTATATCCTTTTCCCAAACCCAGGGTGTTTTAAGTAAAAAATGGTATGGTAACTGGTCGGTAGGTGTTGGCGCAGGGCCCACCATTTTTTATGGAGACCTGAATCCATACAGGATCGCTCCCGGAATATCGACTTTCAGTGAAATCAAGTATGCAGGAACATTTTCGTTAATACGCCAGCTAAGTCATGTTTTTGCCCTGCGCGGACAAGCGCTGTATGGTGAGATTTACAGTGTCAGAAAAAACTTCTCGGATGGCGCTCCCATGAATCAATATTTTACGGGGAATATTCTGGAGTACAATCTCAATACAACGATCAACTTCAGCAATTTAATCTTCCGGTATCAACCAAAACGAATCTTTTTTGTTTATGGTACTGTAGGTGTTGGTATGTCGAACTGGATCACCAAAAAAACAGATCTCGTTACAGGTCAGTCGACCGGCGGAAGCGGGTCAGTCACAAACTGGACAACGGAATGGATGGTCCCGGCCGGACTTGGAGCTTATTTCAACATCTATGATAAAGTGAACCTTGGTGTTGAATGGACTCTCAGAGGTGTAAATTCAGATAAGCTGGATGCCACTCCAGGAGGATTCCAATACGACCTTTATTCTTATATTTCATTGAATGTGGTCTTCAATTTCAACCGGCGGAACCCGGTAAACCTGGAAGCCGTTAATGCTACCATGCCCCCGGTTGTTTTTCCCAAACCGCAAGCCGCTGCCGTCGAAAAACCTGTTGAAACCTCTCTCGCTGAGTTGGATTCAGCTTCTGCCAGCAAACTTCCTGCAGGCCAACCCGTTGATCTTTCATCAGATCAAATGAAACTGATAGGAGACTCACTCGCCATAGATCATAAGGAGCAGGGAACTTCTAGCCAGAAGCCTTTCATGCTTCCTGGCCTTGATTCCGATATCTTCTATCGGATCCAGGTCTTTTCCTCTTTAGGCGGACAGAAAAGCGCCGGCAATATTCAAACCTATTTCAAGCTGAGCCAACCGGTCACAAAAGAGTTCTCCGAAGGTTATTACCGGTATTATGTAGGAGAGTTTGAAACTGAAGAAGAAGCCAAACAGTTCGTCACCAGCCTTCGCTCCAAACCGGGGTTAAAAGGAGCCTTTGTAGTAAAATACATCAATGGTACCCGCGAATTAACGCACCCGAAGTAGGTAGGAAAGTAGGAAGGTAGGAAAGTAATTTAGTCCTCCGGCCTCCGGTATCTGGTCATCTGTCTTCTGAAAAGTCCCAGCACCGGTAGTACAATCCAGAGAGTTCCGCTCAGCCAGATTACTCCCAGAATAATTAGTAAAAATTCTCCCGGCAACCGGTAGGCCGGTGAGATCAGTGAGGGCAGAATTCCGGCCACCGCCCCGGCAATTCCTAAAACCATCCCACATAGAAGAATCAGCAAATATTCTGTAATCAGAAGGGTGCGGATGAATTTTTTACGGAACCCAATGGCGATATATAATGCTATCTCGGCCGACCTTTCGAGGTTGTCCCGCCAGAGAATGATACCAAAACCAATGGTTCCAATCAGTACTCCCAGGGCGCCCAGAAGCATGAAGATCGAAAGATAGGTGTTTTCCACAGAGTTGAACTCTGCCAGGCGATCGGAAGCAGGATCGGCTAGCAAGCCATAATCCATAAAAAGCTCCTCCAGCCTGACCGCGATTTCATCTCTGTGCTCAAACGGGCCATCTACCAACATGACCCGCGTGCCGCTGATTGAAGGAAACCGCCGCTTCAACAGCCGGTCGGAAACCAGGATATGGCCCTGAAAGATGGAATTGTCAAGTCCGCCCATCAGCCTGACTTTCAATTCATTTCCCGATTCATCGATGTACATCAGCGTGTCGCCAATCGCTTTCCGCAATCCCCATGTAATCACCGATTGATCGGCAAATGCCGGTATCACATCCGGCGAAAGCTCGCGGGAAAGAGTTAGCCAGGGATGTTCCGCGTCTGCTTCGGGAAGGATCGTCACAAAACTGAACGCTTCCAGCGAATCAAACGCTCGCTCCGGAATTCCGAGCATCATTGGTTGATGCACCTGGTTCAGGTTCAGGCAACTGGCATCATTGCCATCCAGGTTGTGTAATTGAAGAAACCGGAGATCCCTGAGCAAAGGTTCATCATTAAGGGAAAAATAATCCTTTCCGGAAGCCATGTTGAGGTCATACAACAGAGGCATGGTTGATTCGGCCCAAAGAAGAAAACCCCCGGTTCCCGATTGCCGATCCTGTTCGGTTCCGTAAAAGGTTTGCCGGTTAGCGCCCGTAATAACAACAGTATAGGTCCCCAGCGCCAGTAATGTGATTGCCGAGACACTCCTGACCCTCTTTGCGGATCCGAGTCTCAATACCATTTTCAACAAACCGGCACTTCCGGTTGCAGGCCTCTCTGATTGCCAGATCAGAAATCCGTATAAAAATGAAATTCCTCCCAGCATCAAGAGTCCTCCCGCTGAGAGAAACAGTTTGGCATCAGGAGATAATCCTCCAGAGAGTAATGTTACCAGCAGCACAATCGCAACAACCAACACTAAAATTCCTGTTACCAGCCAGATCCTCTTTCGCCCCCTGATACCAGTTGATACAGGTGCAATATCTCCTTTTACCAGACCGGCGATAATTTGCCTCATCAGTCCCCCGAAAGAGAGGTAAAGAACCAGGGCTGCCAGTAGAAATCCGGAAGCCGCTCCAATTGCAAGGGATGAGAAATTCATCTCCATCGTTAACATCGAGGTTCTTACAGCATCCTGCCAGAACGTGTTTAACCCGAAAAGGATGAGTTTGTTATATAGAATTCCTGCAACAGATCCCAGAATCACTCCTGGAATGGCAACCAAAAGAGCTTCTGAAAACAGGATACGGAGGATGAGTCTCTTCGGGAATCCCAGCCCCGATAACAGACCAACTTCCGAAATTCGGGTCCGGGCATGCAAGGAGAAGAGCATCCCGGTAAGGAGAAGTGAAGAGGCAATGAGAAAAAAACTGAGACTAAGAAAGAGTCCACCAAAATCTGTCGAATTGGCTGCGTTCAGAAGTCCCTGTTCCTTCACTGGCTGAAAATTCATCCGGTACCAGGAGGGATCCAGACCGGCCATCATGATCGAATCAAGGGGTGTCGACGCGATATGTAGATCATGCCGTGAGGAGGACTGGATCACTGGATCACTGGATCCGGCATCCGGTATCCGGCAGCCGGCATCCGGTAGCCGGAATGAAGTGACGTTGCCGAACGGATTGGTCCACAGTCGTTTACCATCTTCCATTGAAATGAATGCCTTCGGCGTTCCCCGGTACCTGTTCCAGTAGGCCTCGTCTTTGTCGCGGATGCGATCCAGGTCTACCGGCGCACCGGTTTCCCATTCGCTACACTGGCCGGCATCACTCATCCCCGGAAAATCGGGCATCATCGATTCACCAAAAGGTACCGACATTAACGGTATGATGCCTGAAACCTGAAACCTGAAACTCTCTTCCTTCAATCGCCTGAGGGGTCCCATCACAAAATAGGTCATAGTCAAAGAGTCGCCGCAACGAATCCCAAGATCGTCGGCCAGCCAATCAGTAACCAGGATCTCGCCGGGTAACAGATTAGCAGGCAATACTCCGTGATCTACTGCCGATACGAACGAATAAGGTGTCTCTCGGTCCCGAAAAGAGAGTGTATTTGCCAGGTAGGTCAGAACTGGCCGGGCATCAGGAATGGTTTCGAGGATCGCTTCAACCGTTTTGCTGTCAAAGAAGATCCTGTCGCTCGTTAGCTGGTATAATCCAGTATCGTCGAGCCGATCAATCCGTATACCGGCATCAGGCATCTTCCAGACCTGACTCAGGGTTTTATCCAATTGTTCGATACGCAATTCCGGGCTTGCATTTCCCGGTACCAGAAGCACGTTGGCTGATCCCTCCATTCCCACCCGCGAGGCGAGCTGGCCGAGGAATACAAATGCATTGAACGGAGCACGCTGGTTGCTCTTCAGGCTGAAACGTCCCATCTCCTCCTCTCCGGCAATTGCAATGATAGTCAGGCGCAGCGAGGCGGGTGGTGCCTCATCGGCAACAAAGGGAGCATTTTGAGGTGCCCTGCCCACCCGTGGAAGCCGGATCAATAGTGCATCGCCAACCTTTAGACCCAGCGCTGAAGCCAGGTTTTCACTGATAACAACCTCATCATCTTCCGGCAAAACAGGCGCATTCGTCCATAGGGTCTTGAAAGTACTGTCTATTCCCACAACCTGAATATCCTGAAGCCTGTTGCCTGTGAATGTATTGATGCCAATTCCGCTCAGTTGTAAAACGGGAATGACGTGATGGTTCAGCTTCTCCGAAATATCGCTCGCCAGTGCAGCCCTGAAAAAGTGATCGCCCGGTTGCATGGCCCATTGTGTCTTGCCCAACCTCAATCCGGTAAGCCTGCCAAGCGATCCCCTTACCGAATCCCCAACCAGCAAGGCACCGGTCAGCACAGCCGTACTGAGCATCACGCCTGCAAGCACAGCCAGATAAGGCCGTCGGTAATAGAGAATATTACTGAAGATCAGCGTTCTTAGGTTCATACTTTCCCGATCTTGTCAAGTCTTCCCATATGAAGCCGATAGATCACTTCCATCCGTTTGGCAAGTTCCATCGAGTGTGTGACTACCACCATGCCCATCTCCTCTTCGCGATTTAATTCGACCAGCAGAGCTCCCAGGGCATTTGCATTTTCTTCATCCAGAGATCCGGTTGGCTCATCTGCCAGCAACAGACCGGGCTTGTTGATCAGTGCCCTTACCACAGCAGCACGCTGACACTCTCCCACGGAGAGTTCTCCTGGCAGATGGTCAATCCTGTTGGTTAGTCCAACCCGATCAATAAGCCGGGAAGCCCGATTTTCAGCAGTTTTAACAGCAGCTCTATCCTTTTCGGGGAGAAGAGGAAGAAGGATATTCTCCAGTAATGTGAGCTGCGGAAGAAGGTAATGAAGCTGGAACACAAATCCGATGAAATGGTTTCGGATGTCGGCAAGCTGGTTATTGTTCAGGTTCTCTGTGACTTCATGATTCAGAATCACCCTGCCGGAGGATGGATGATCGAGTGTCCCCAGGATATTTAGCAACGTGCTTTTCCCTGAACCTGAAGGCCCAATGATAGCTATTGTATCTCCTCGGCTAATGGACAGGGAGATTTCGCTAAGGACCGGGTGATCATAGTGTTTTGAAATATGGTGAAGTTCTGCCAGCATGATGTTATCGTTTACTTTCAATGATCTGTTCATAGATTCCTACCATTTTCCTGGTCAACTTCCTGCAGTCAAAATGATTCACCACCGCTTCGATTCCATCGCGGCTCATCTGTTCAATTTGTGAGGGTGAATCCAATATTTCAGCAAGTTTCGCTGCAAGTGCCGTGGACGTGTTGGGATGATAAACAACGCCGCCACCGGTTGTTTCGATGATTTCGGGGAAGGCCCCAAGGGCAGGCTGAATCAGTGGAACGCCGGATGCCAGTGCCTCGAGCTGATAAAGTCCGAATGCCTCCCCTTTAAGAACGGGTACGGAGAGGAGTGTGATTTTCTGAAAAAATTCACCGAGTTCCTTCTGCTGAAAGTTATACTGAATATCAACCTGCCCGTTGAGGTTTGCCTGTTTCAGCTTTTGAACCTGCCTGCGAACATAGGATTTATCATCCCCGGTCATCCCTCCTGTAGCATATAACCGAAGAGAGGAAAAACGATCATTCCGTTTTAGTTCAATAAAAGCATCTATCAGCAACCCGAACCCATTCTCCTCATTCATCCGGGAGAGAAATCCAATAGCCGGTGGATCAGTAGCTGGCCGGGATGGGATGTACGCAGCTGGATTCACCCCGATATGAACCACATGGATCTTCTCATCGGGTATCTTCATCCGTTGCTGCATCACGGCGGCGTAAAAGTGACTGACCGCCATGAACCCATCTACATCCTTTGCTTTCTCGGCTATCAGCTCCCAGATATGCTCCCTGTATTCATCACGCATGGCATCCACCCAAACATCCTCATCCTGAAGAGAAAAGATTACCGGAACCTGTAGTTCTTCCCTGATTCGCCTGGCTAATCCTAGCAGCAATGCATTCGACAGATGGACAATATCAGGTTGCTCCCCTCTCAGAAAATCAACCAGTTCTTCGAGCTCTTTCCATTGGTTCCCTTCACTGCCAAGCAGCATTGATTCGGTCATCTGCTCCAACCCTTCAGCCCTGGTTGAACCTGCCTTGTGTGCCGCGTAACTGAGGATGGGTCCTGAATTCAGAAGACGTTCAATAAACATCGGCATATTTCTGAGCCAGGGGTAGTTCTGTTTCAGGTATAGGTTTACAGCTCCGTAAAAAACAGGAATATCGTTGGTGTATTCTTCATGGTTGAGGGTTAATGGGAGATACAAGGGAATTGTAATCGCATCGTGGCCTTCCTGGCGCAATGATTTTACGAGGGCACTGTCGCGCAGGCAGTTTCCACAGTAAAATGTTCCTCCGAAACCGGGTACTATCTGTATTATCTTCATGGTCCAAAGGCATAAAGGGTTCCATCGTGCGCTCCAACGAGGATCATGCCCGAAGTGATGGCCGGTGTGGCAGTGATCTGACTACCGATTTCATATACCCACATCTCACGGCCACTGTCAAGTTCAAGCAGGTGCAGC
>Ga0351834_1024_pt1 | contig 28196 bp, 22 predicted proteins | sample BONcelHFGM3001C6_FD_206754 | JGI IMG/M metagenome (GOLD analysis project Ga0351834, IMG submission 206754) | Enriched cells from coal bed in the Powder River Basin, Montana, United States - BONCAT cells FGM rep1 HSBNCT.FGM.300.1.C6 ... | reverse complement strand
GGATTCTATGCCCTGACGCCCTCTGGAAACTACCGGGAAAAAATATATTTTTGGATCTTCGCAATTAAATCCTCCCGTTTCATTGGTTTGGATAAATAATCATTGCATCCGGCTTCAAGGATATGTTCCATTTCGTCAATCATGGCAAAGGCTGTAGTAGCAATAATAGGCAGGTCGCTTCGGAAGGATTTAATGATCTTTGTTGCTTCAATTCCACTCATCCGGGGCATTTTAATGTCCATAAGCACAACATCTATTTCCGGATGTGTTTTACATTGTTCGACAGCTTCTAATCCATTTACGGCAATGAGCAGGTGGATGCCTGTGAGTCGTAACACCGCTTTGAGCAGTTGTACGTTTGAATCTTCATCTTCCGCAATCAATAGTGTTTTATCCTGCCATTCAGGCCGGGAAATGACAGGGGGCAGAACGACTCCTTCGACAGGTTCAGGAATGCTGACAACTGGTACATAGGGAACCTCAATAGTAAATGTACTCCCCACTCCCAATTCAGATTCCATCCTGATCACTCCCGACATCATATGAATGTAAGCCTTTGAAATAGACAAGCCAAGTCCCATTCCACCATATTTTCGAGCCATGGTAATCTCAATCTGGCGGAAATGATCAAAAATAACCTCTTTTGCCTGCTCGTCAATCCCAATCCCGGTATCTTTCACAGACACGATTAACTTGTTGTCTATGCTGGAATATTCAATCCTGACACTCCCAATATCTGTATACTTGATGGCATTTTCGATCAGATTACTGATAATCTTTCTCAATTTTACCTGATCTCCCTGAACCATGCTTTCTGCATCTACTATTTTTTTGAATAAATATAGCTTCAGATTCCTGTTTTCTGCTTTAGGTTTAAACGAGACAAATAATTCATTCATCATTCGATCCAGATTGATTGTGGTGGTTTTTATATTCACTTGTCCGGCCGCTAGTTTGGAGACCTCGACGATATCGGTGATGATATGCAGAAGTTGATGTGATTGTTGCTCAATAATATCGATGTATTCGTCACGGGTAACTTCTGGAAGTCCCGGCTCCTTGAGAAAACTGGCAAAACCAAGGATCTGGTTCATAGGTGTACGGATCTCATGAGACAGATTATTAAGAAATGCCGACTTCAGGTTATCGCTCTCTTCTGCTTTTTCTCTGGCTTTCATCAATTCAGCTGCCCGTTTTTCTTTCTCCTCGTTTTGAAAGAGAAGTTCTTTGTTGGCAACGATTAATTTTTCTGTTCTTTGTTCGACAAGATCTTCCAAACTTTCATTCAATAGTTTCAATTCATCCTGGGTTTTGATGAGTTCATTGTTCTGATGAATGGCCTCCTGATAAATATTGAGCAGGAGTCTAACAAGTTTTTGCGGTTCAGTCCGGATTAGTCTTTTCTTTCCATCGTATTTAATTTCTAAGTCCAATTTATCTCCCTTGGACACTGGAGCAGCATTTTCTTTCAGTATCTTTTCAATGTTGGTTATAAGATCTTCTTTATTGTACGGTTTGGTTATAAAACTATCTGCCCCACACGAAAGTCCTTCAATAACTTCGTTGGGATCGGAAAGTGATGTCAATAAAATCACAGGAATATCTTCCGTATGCGCATCCGACTTTATTTTTTCACAAAGTTCAAATCCGTTCATCTCAGGCATGACGATATCCGAAATAACCAATGACGGTTTATGGTCAGAAAGCCAATTCAAAGCTTGCAACCCGTTTTGGGTGACCACTACGTTGTAATGATAACTCTCGAGCAGATATTTTATCTGAGCAGCCTGTGTGGGGCTGTCTTCAGCAATTAAGATATCTGTCGTGGAACCTGATGTTTTTACTTTCTTGCTCATAATCTATTTTTTTGAACCTGCTTTTGCCAGAACCTTAGCGATCATCTCCGGAGATAAGGCATAATCGGCCGCTCCGATCCTGAGCGCCTCACCGGGCATACCGAATACAACAGAACTTTCTTCATTCTGAACTACGGTGAGAGCTCCCTTATTTTTCATATCTTTCAACTCACCAGCTCCGTCTTTGCCCATTCCGGTAAGCAGAACTCCCAACGCATTCGATCCAAAGGTTTGTGCAACAGAACGGAAAAGGCAACTTACAGAAGGTTTTGATCCATTCTCCGGAGGTTGATTGCTTAAAATGATTTTCCTTCCCAGGCTTACACCCATGTGAAAATTCTCGGGAGCTATATAACCAATGCCAGCTGATATAAGTTCCCCATCCTCAGCGATCTTTAGTTTAATGCCTGACGTTGCTGATAACCATCCCAGGAACCCTTTTACAAACCCGGTGGCAATGTGTTGTACAATGAGAACCGGTACAGGCAAATCGGCAGGTAATTTGGAAAGAATTATCTGCAGGGCTATAGGGCCACCCGTCGAAGCCCCAATCGCGATGATCTGAATTCGCCTTACATCATTACCAAATGGTTGTACCAACAGGGGCGGTTTTATCTGCTCTTTTCTGCTTCGGGAGAAAAGTCTTACAACTTTAATCTCCGACATGAGTTTTACCGTCTGAATCAGCTCTTGCCGGGAAGCTGTAAATTGAAGATGTTCGAAACCAGGTGGGCGAGAAACAACAGCAAGTGCACCGGCTTCCAGAAACCTGAATGTGTTGGTTACTTCTTTTATACTTGAACTTCCGCTTACAATAACAATGGGAGTTGGAAAAGTCTCCATAATTGTCCGTGTAGCTTCATATCCATCCATCCCGGGCATGTGAATGTCCATGGTTATTACATCGGGCTTTTTTACCTTGACGAGTTCAATAGCTTCTTCGCCTGAACTGGCAATACCCACTACCTGAATATCAGGATCTGAAGAAAAAAGATGCGTAAGAAATTCCTGTATTACCTGTGAGTCATCAACTATAAGAACTTTTATCATAATTTTCTTTTATGCTAAATTAGTTTTCTGATAATTTCAAGCAGATTGGTCTGGTCAAAGCTGCTTTTTATTATGTATGCATCTGCACCAACTTCAATGCCACGCTCACGATCTTCTTGCGATCCAAGAGATGTTAAAAGCACTACCGGTACTTCGCTAAGTTTCTTATCGTGTCTGATTTTCGCAATAAATTCAAAACCGTTCATCCGCGGCATATCAACATCCGATACAATGAGATCGAATTCATTGCTGCGTGCCCTGGTGAATGCATCTGTTCCATCGATAGCGGTTGATACCTGATATCCAGCGGTTTCAAGAATATTCTTTATCAGCGTTCGCGATGTGATAGAATCGTCGGCAACAAGAATTTTCTTAATTATATCACCTGGTTTTTTCGAAGAGATTTGTACTTTTATTTTTTCTGCAGACTTGAGGGCCGATTTAATTAAATCGGCAATATGAAGAACCGGAACTACCTTGCCGGAACCAAGTATCGTTGCGCCTGAAATATTTTTTACCCTACTCAGCAATTTTCCAAGACCCTTTACCAATACCTGTTGTTCGTCAACCACTTCATCCACCTTAAATGCGATGTTGTGCTCACCTGAAACAAGAACAATCAACCGTATTTGATTTAAATTTCCCAACCCCGGCTCTATTTTATCAGAACCGGCATGCTTATGTTCAGGTAATCCTAAAACTTCACCAAGGTCTGCTACTGAAAGAATCTGGTCATCAATCCGGATGGTTTCATGGTTTTCAACGGTTTTGATATCTTCCGGATCCACCTTCATCACCCTTTCAACATTCATCGTTGGAAGGATGAACATGAATTCGTCAATTCTTACGAGAATGCCCCTGAAGGTGGCAAGCGTCATTGGCAGAAAAATATGAAAGGTGGTCCCTTTATTTGCTTCCGTTTCCACCGATATTCTTCCATTCAGTTTTTCAACTTTTTCACGTACTATGGACAGTCCCAGTCCACGGCCGGAAATGTCTGTGATTATAGAATTGGTGGAAACTCCGGATTGATAGATCAGCGACAACATTTCGTCCGGATCCATTTTCTCAGCAGACCCCCTGGTAAGGGCTCCTGATTTAATGGCGGCTTTCAGCACATTTTCCTTATTAATACCGTTACCATCATCTGACAATTCAATTTCAATCATGCCACTTTCCCGGGCAGTGAAAGCAAGAATTATGGTGCCCTGTGCCGGTTTTTTCTGCAAAATGCGTTCCTGTGGCTTGCCTATGCCATGATCAATGCTATTTCGTATCAGATGGATGAGAGGTTCTTTGATATCTTCAAGAATCCGTTTATCAATTTCCAATTCGGCTCCCCGGATGATAAATTCGATTTCTTTGTTCTGTTCATGGGAGATTTCCCTTAACATTCCCGGAAAAGCCTCTGTGATGGACGAGACAGGAAGCATGAGCACCTGGCGCATCGATTCGAGATGACTGTCTACCATGCTGTTGAGGCTGTACTGATCCCGTTCCATCGAACGGGTTAGCTCTGCAAGTTGGCTTTCCAGTTTGTTCAGATAAGTCTCATTACCTTCACTCCATTCATTCCATAAAGCGGATGATACCGGCGACCGGGGTCCTTTCCATTTCAATGATTCCGCTTTAAATCCCGCAAAATAGTTATTGATCTCCAGTAATTCATTTATACGTTGATTGATTGCCTTTTTTGTCTGGATCAATTCCTCTGCTTGTAAAAGTAACGGATCGAATTTTGATATCCGGATCCGAACCGTCTCAACAGATATCGGTCTTACACTTTTGTGGATGTCAGATCCGGCTTGATTTTCCGTAGAAGAAATTGACATTGATTCAACAGTCTTTGTTTCTTTACATTGTTTTGGTCCTTTAATTTCGCCGGTGTTTAAAGTTCCGGCAGTAATTTCTTTTAATCGACTGATCAATTCCCTTTGGGATTGCCGGTCAGCGACAGTAGGCGCTGAACCGGATTCAGAAATGAGTCTTGAGATCCTCTCAACGGTTTTGTAAAAGAGGTCAAACGAAGAGGCAGACAAAGTGAACTCCTTGTGTTTAAGTGCAGAAAACACACTCTCCAGTGGATGACATACTGATTCTACCTCTCTTTGGTCAACAGAACGGGCGGCCCCTTTGAGGCTATGGATGTCGCGGAACATGGCTTCAATGATTTCAGCATACCTTTCCTGCGATTGAGTCTTCTCCAGTTCAATCAGCCCCGCTGAAAAGGTTCTCAGATGTTCTTCAGCCTCAATCCGGAATGTTTCATTGATCCGTTTGACAAATTCATCATCTTTTTTATCCATAAGATGTAAGACAATTACATTTTAAATTGTTCTATAAGCTCTTTTAATTTCTGACCAAGTTCATTCAGGTTTTTTGCCGATTTTTCGGACTGCACCATACTTATGGAAATGTCGGCAGAAGCCTGGTTGATATTTTGCATTGCCACTCCTACCTGATCGATTCCAATAACCTGCTGCTGGCTCGATGCTACGATTTGTATGGCAGCCTGTACAGCCTCATTGCTGCTTTCGGACAGGATCCGGATGGCTTCGCCGGCCTGTGCCGATTGTTTTACTCCTGCCTCCACCGCCTTGCTGCCTTGTTCGGTTGCTACTACTGCCGCGATGGTTGCTTTTTGTATATCATTCAGGATGTTTTTCACCTGCAAAGTAGCCTGCTTCGATTGGCCTGCCAGATTCTTGATCTCCTGTGCAACCACGACAAAACCCTTGCCTTGTTCACCGGCTTTAGCAGCTTCGATGGCTGCATTGACGGCGAGCAAATTGGATTGGTCGGCAATGTCGGTCACAGAGGCGATGATACCCCCTATGGATTGACTTTGTTCGCTCAAACGAACGATCGTCTGTGCGATTGATTCCATTTGTTCACGGATGCTATTCATGCCGTTTGCAGTCTCATCCACGGCTTTTTGTCCGTTCTGAAAGATTTGAGCCAACCGTTGTGAACTATCGGCAACATTTTTTGCTTTTTGAGCAGACTGTTTTGCAGCCTGTTGTACCTCCTCCACCGTAGTGCTGGTTTCGCTGATGGCAGCAGCCGTTTCTGCAGAACTGGCCGCTATCTGAGTGGTTGAAGCAATAATTTGAGACGATGTACTTGCAATTACATTAACTCCTTTTAAAATCTCCTGATTCTGCTCCCTTAGCATTTTAATCATTTTATTGAATGACTGCATCAAACCACCTATCTCATCATTTCGATTGAAGGATCCGATATTCCCTGACAGATCTCCTTTGGCAATTAATTCGGCCGTCCTTGTAACTTGTTTGAGTGGTTTGGCTATGTTTCGGGTAATAATAAATCCAACCAAAGCTAAAATGATAACCGAAATTGACATTCCCCATAAAACGGTAGAATAAGTTTTTTTAGTTGTAGCCTCCATATTGGCGTTTTGGTCTTTTAACATTCTATCCTCTTCGCGCGTCATCTCAGTACAAATGGCTCTTATATCATCCATAGTATTCTTTCCCTCCCCCACCATGACAAATTCTGCAGCAGCTGCGAATCCCTTGCTTCTCCGGATCCGGATACTTTCTTCCATATTCGCAAGTTTGCTTTCAATCAGGGGTTTTAATTTCTCTGAGCGACGGATTTGGATTGGGTCTGTATTATCAATAATAAGGGTTTGCAGATTTTTAAATTTACCAGAAAGAGAATCTATGCCCTTAAAATAACGCTCCAGGTAACTTTCGTCTCCCGTTATGATGTAACCGCGTTGTCCTGTTTCGGCATCTTTCAATGCTGAAAGAACAGAAGTAATATCATTTTTGACTTCATTGCGATGAGTTACCCATTTGGAGTCAGAAAGAAGCTCGCGAATATTCACATAAGAAGTCATGCCTATAATGAAAAGAATGACTATAGCCAGAAAATACCCTGCGTAAATCTTTGTTCCGATGTTGATTTTCATATTGCAATTGTTTAATTACTATTACTAATTCCGGATATTATTGAATTACCTCTTCATTAACAACCATATTTTTATCCGATAACAAATTCTCAGCAGATAATATAATCAACCGGTCTTTTGTGACTCCTTTCAGATATTTTTCACCAATACCTGTAATTGTGGAAGGAACAGACAACACCTCTTCCTTGTAAATCACTTTTGTTCCTATAACTTCATCGGCCAGGATCCCGAACTCCATCTGTTCATCACGAAGAATGATCACCTTGTTGAGTTCACCCAATCCTTTCTCCGGAAGATTGAAGAATTTTTTCAAATCGACTACAGGAAGAATTTGCCCGCGCACATTGACAATGCCAAGAATAAATGAGGGCACACCCGGTAAAGGGGTAAAATCTTTCAATGGATATACTTCTCTGACAAAAGCAGATTCAATACCATAACTTTCGGCGGCTAATATAAACTCAATGATCTCTATTACCATTGAGGTATCTCTCTTTTGCACGGGTTCTATTGCCATTGCAATTGCCCGTATGTTGAGAAGGGAACGGGTCTCTTTCTTCATATTGATTTTTGTGTTTGCATATTGGCAAAAATGATTTCCCTGATGTATTTTACTGATAATCCTTCTGATTCCTCAAGAATGACGTCATTTGAGATTGTTTTTAACAGTTCAAGTGCATTGTTGAAATATCGTTTTGCATTTGTACTGTTTCCCTGCCGGATAAATAAATTTCCAAGTGTAAAATGTCCCATTATATAATCCGGGTCGATATAGATTGCCTGCCTGAGTGATGCGACAGCCTCAGAACTTTTATACTGCTCCTGAAGAATAGAAGCTCGCAGGAAATATAATCCGGGAGCGAGTTTATCAGATGCTATTGCATCATTGCAGATCGAAAGAGCTTCTTCCAGATGGCCCTTATCGGCCAGTAACCGGATTGAAATTTTATTTTCATTAAACATGTCATCTCTTGTCTTCAATCGGGGTTGTGGTTCCACAAACTCTTCTAATGCAACTTCAGGCTGGGTCAGCGTTTCAATAAATATTTGCTTCTCTGCTTTATCATCAGGAGTCGATGAAGATACGTTGTTGCCCTTTTGGTACAAAATGGCGCCGGGAAAATTAACCGGAACAAATTGTGGGAATAGTTGCGAAGAAAGTTCACAGGAAGAGACCACCAGCCAACCCTCCTCTGATAAAGAATGAAAAAGGTTCTGGGATACTTTGGCTGCCCATTCATTGGTAAAATACATTAAAACATTCCTGCAGAAGATAATATCCATTGTATTGGCATTGCTTATGGCAGACATTTCTACAAGACTGAGACAGGTAAAAGTCACCAGCTTCTTTATTTCAGGAATAATCTCAAATTGCCGATCTTCCTTATGATGAAAATACCTGCTTTTTAACCAGGATGGAGAATTACGGAATGACCATTCCCTATAAATCCCGGACGAGGCTTTGTTCAGTGCCCTGGGGTTTATGTCGGTGGCCAGTATAGTAATATTCCAATCTTCAATTTTTGGAATCGTTTTATGAAGGGCTGTTGCAATGGAGTATGGTTCTTCTCCTGTTGAACATCCGGCGCTCCATATCCTGATGCTTCTTTCTCTCTTTTTTTTCGACCTGATAAGTTCAGGCAGTATAACATCTGTTAATGCCGTAAAGACCTGTGGCTCGCGCCAAAAATAGGTTTCGGAGATGGTAAGATGAGCTGCAAGGATTTCCATCTGCTCCTTGTCCAGATTGATGGATAAGAGCCATTGAATGAACCCGCTCATATCTTGAAAACCGAACTCCCTGGCTGCCGAAACCAGACTTCGATTAAGCAGATCCCACCTTTCAATGGGAAAGTATAATCCCATGCGGGAATCGATCATTTCGCAAACTATGGATAACTCAATATCTGTGAGATTACGATTCATTGTCTTTTGTTTTCAGAGCCTGATCCAGCTCCTTCTCTTCATCGAGACTCAGAAACCGGTCAAGGTCGAAGATTAGAATAAGACCATTATCGACTTTTGCTACTCCTCTGATGTGTTCCGAAAATGGGAGTGTCTCTTTGGCGACTGACAGTTGCCCTGGTGCCAGATCCATGATGCCGGTTACAGTATCGACCAGAATTGCAACCTGCCTTTTTCCTGTATCTGCAATAATTAACCGGTTGTCCGGGTCAATTTCACGTGCTCCAAGTCCAAAACGTTTACGAATATCCGCAACCGGAATAATCTGTCCCTTAACATTGATAATCCCGGTAATAATTTCCGGAGCTTTAGGTAAATGTCTTATTTCCACCGCATGGATAACCTTCTCCACCGCAGGTAAAGAAAGCGCAAAGGATAATTCATCAAGAGTGAATTCTACAATCTGATCTGTGGCTGTCTGAAAAGATTCGCTCATTGATGTATCCTGTATAATAACCGTTAGCTAAACCAGGGTAGAGTATAACTCTCAGAAATTATTTTTTTGGCTTTCCGTGAGCTTTCCCCGGGTTTGTGCTTTGGGGGTGGTGGGGATTATTCGGATTTTTGTTCCATCCCTTATGTTGACCGTTATCCTTTTTAGCATATACAGTGCAGGATGTAACACTGATCAAAAGTCCGAAGCACAATACAAGGATTGCAATTAGCTTACCTGTTTTCATAACCTGATTTTTTGTGATTTTCCTCACTTTTTATGACCTTTCCCGCCACCTTTACCCGAGCTCTTACTCATGCCTTTAGGATTGCCTTTATCCGGGCTCTTATTCATGCCTTTAGGATTTCCTTTCCCAGTCGTTTTGATATTCCCGGGATTGCCTTTGTCGTTTGAGTGACCTTGTCCCGGCTTCTCACCAATAGTCTTTTGCGGGTGACCATGGTATCCTTTTGCATATTTCATTTTATGCTCCTTAAAGTGCGTGTAGGGAGCACTGCCGTGATAGTCGGACATCACAACTTTATAACCACCGTACAAATCATAACTTTTGTATCGTGAAGGAAGGTACTTTCTATGGACCCACAAACCTCCACTGTAATAAATAAATTGTGCGGATGGAACATCATAATAGGCTTCCACATCGGGCAAGTAGTAATAACGAACCTGTGTATTTTCTGCAGGGCCCCAGGCCGGAGGCGTTCCAACATTTACATTCACTGTGACTTGCGCTTGCAATGAGATTGCAAGAAATAAGCCTAGTACGGAAACGATAATTTTTAAAGTTTTCATTTGATAATAATTTTAAGTAAAGGTGGTCTTTTTACTCCCTGAAAGCCTTACACAATTGCAGAAAAGAGTTACATCATTCCCACATCAGACGAAAATGATGTAACTCTTTTCTGCTATTGTGTAACTGTTTTGCAAGCAAATGGCAACATCTTTGTAACTTCAAAATTTGGCAACGATGAAATGGAAGAAAATCTTAATAATTTTTATCGGGGTAGTGATTTTTATCCTATTGATAAAATTTTTGACGACATTGTTTGTTGAGCCCTGGATTGGTAGAAAAATAGAGGCAGCAGTGAATGAAAATAACCTCAATTACATGGTTAAAATAGATAAGGTCCATATACTGCTGTTTAGATCAGGCATAGAACTGGAAAATATTAAACTATGGTCGAGGCAGAGTCAAGAAAACGAGCGGTATTTAGCGGGGGACATTGCATCCGTAAAATTCACCGCAATTAACCTGATAAAAGCTATATTCAAAAAGGAGATCTACATCAGCAAGGTCACCATTTTTAAAAGTAAGATCAAGGGGAAAATTCCATTTTCGGAAGAAACAGCATCACCAATTGTTATGCCCTTAAACATTCGGATAGGGACCCTGTTTTTTGACTCCATTGACCTGGCGATGGAAAACACATTAAACGCACAGTCATTTTCTGTGAAAGAAGGAGTTTTGAAAGTTTACGATTTGCAACTTGAGAAAAAGGATACGTTATCTTTAACTATCATTAATCAATTTGATTTCGAAGCTAAAGAATTCGTTTCTTGTTCGTCCGACAGCATGTACTCGTTTAGAGCTGACAGTATTATCTATTCCGCAACGTCGCAAACCTTAGCGGTAAGCAGCTTATCAATTCAGCCGAATTATGCAGATTATAATTTCACATCACGGTACGAATTTCAAACAGACCGCATTGAAGCTGGTTTCAGCAACATTTACGTTCACGATTTTTCTGCTGCAGGGTATGTCAACTCCAGAAGCATGATAAGCTCCTATATCGAAATCGGAAAAATGGATATAGACGTTTTTCGTGATTTGCGAAAAGAATTCCGCCATGTTGACAAACCTGCATTCCAGTCAGTGATTTACGACTATCCGGGGATTATCCAGATTGATTCAATCGGTCTTGCAAACGGGAATGTCACATATACCGAGCATGCTGAGAAGGCTAACGACCCGGGGAGTATCCATTTTGATGAGATTAATGCTAAACTATACAATATAACTAACGATACTATTTACAAAACAGAACGTGCATTTATAGAAATTAAAGGTGATGCCTTGTTAATGGGAAAAGGTAAGATGACCATTTTATTGAAAGGGCGGCTCTTCGACAGTCATAACACATTTACGTTGAGTGGAACACTTTCCGACCTGGAAGCAAATGAATTGAATCCTATACTGGAAAAAAATGCTTTTATTTATGCTACATCCGGTAAAATAGATAGGATGAGTTTCAATTTTACAGCAAACAACACACAAGCAACCGGCAAAATGACCCTGCTTTATCATGGATTGAATGTCACGGTTAAGAATAAACGGACTGATGATACCACAGCTTTTGGACAGAGAATCCTTTCCTTCATTGCCAATAAAAAAGTGTTGGATTCAAACCCGATTCCGGGTCAAGAGGTGAGAATTGGAATTATTTATCATGAAAGAGACCCCGAAAGATTTCTATTTAATTATAGCTTCAAAGCTATCCTCTCAGGCATTACATCCAGCCTTTCTAAAAATCCTGAAAAAAATCGGTAATGAAGAAAAGAATAACAGATTGCTTTATTTCCTGAAGCTTGAAATATCCACGGCCGACAAAAGGCAGGTTCGGTCATCACCGATCACTACGGCTTCTAGGTAAACATGACATAAAACTCGTTGATCATAACCAAGGATTATTTCGCACGATTCTTTCGCATAACTTGTAAATACCTTGTTTAAAAAATCGTTAAACACACTCTTCGAATCATCGGCAACGAATAGCTTAAAGTTGCTGTCAACCAAACTAAAGCGTTTATCTCCAAGCATTTCTGCCCCGGTGAAGTTCAGTTCGGAAATACAGCCTTCAAAATCGAGTGTGAAATAACCCATGGGTGCAAAGTCGTAAAGCATGGTATATTTTTTCAGAGCCAATTCAGCTGTTTGATTTGCCTGGATCAACTCTTCATTTTGCATTTCTAATTCAATTTGGTGAACCTGAAGTTCGTGAAGAAGCCTTTTCGTATCAGTTTCTATGATTGGAACACCCGTCTTTTTTTGCTTCTCTTTCAGTTTTTCTTCCGCCTTCATACGTAACATTTGGGCTTCCGTAAGATTTAGTTTCTTATTAACCATGGCTTATTTTTTTTGTTTTGCTTCGTAAAACTTCGATTCCACCTGCTTTAGATCGGAGATATTGATAAACGTGATGACGAGACCGTCTATTTCATCGTCGAACGTGCGGTAGGGCATAATACTAATATAAAACCACCGCCCGTCTTTTGTAGGAATTGGTTTTTTAATTGCAGCAAGTGTCTTTATCACCTTCAATGCATCGGCAGCCAATTCAGGGTAAATAAGGTCGGAGACGAGGTCGGAAAATGGTCGTCCAATATCACTTTTTATAAGTTTGCAAATTTTGGTGGCCTGCTTGGTGAAACGTCGTATCCTCAATTCTTTGTCAAGAAACAATGTAGCAATATCGGTGCTGTTGAGCAGGTTCTTCATATCATTGTCCACCCGTAGAAAATCATCCAACTTCGTCTGCAATTCCATGTTAACCGTTTGAAGTTCCTCATTCAGGCTTTGCATCTCTTCTTGTGAGCTAGTGAGTTCTTCATTGGCAGACTGCAGCTCTTCATTGGTAGATTGTAATTCTTCATTGGTGGATTTAAGTTCTTCCTGCGACGTATGCATCTCTTCGAGTGTATTCTGCATCTCCATATGTATCTCCTGTAACTCTTTCTCCAACTCCGATTGCCTGATACTCTTTACTGCTTTCTTTCCTTTTTTTGCCCCCGGAGTGATGTCAGTTATCTCAGGAACCTCAGTAAAAATTATCATTACGGTGTTGTACAAAGGTCCGGGTTTGTCAATCCATTCAATGTGAACAGTTACTGTATGAGTATCCCCGTTTGTAGCTAGTTTGATGTTGCGCAAAATCACAGTTTCGTGTTTCATCAGCACTTTTCGGAAAGCAGAAAAAAAATCGATGCGTAACCCTTCCCGTACCATGGCGAAAATATTCATGTTTGCTTTCCCAACAGCCGGTTCCAGATATTTTCCAGTATGTCCGCTGATGTATATGATATCCCCATTTTCATTTACCAGAACACCAGCAGGTGCAAGATGCTGTAACACCAACCGATCAGCAAGTGTTTGAATATTAGGGATTTCTATGGCTTTCATTTGTTTTTCAAAGGTAGTCGGATCGGTTCGGTAATACGAAGAAGGAAAATCAAAAACCTCAGGTACCATAGAACTAAACGTACGCTTGTAAATTTTCAACTTCGCATCAACAGGTGTAAAAAGATGACCCAGTGTCCCAAGAGTTTCGGAGCTGCCCAGCAGCATAAATCCTTCAGGCTTCAAACTATTGTAAAACAGCCTGAGTATTTTTTTTTGTACCTCCGTATCCATGTAGATTAGAAGGTTTCGGCACGATAGCATATCGACTTTGGTAAAAGGTGGATGCATGATAATATTATGTTGCGCGAACACCACCGTTTCCCGAATTTCCGACTTAACAAGAAAACCTTCATCCGTTTCATTAAAAAAGCGTTTCAACCGTTTTGGCGATACATCGGTTGCAATTGTTGCAGGAAATGCCCCTTTCCTGGCTATCTCAATAGCTTCATTGTCGAGATCTGTAGCAAAAATCTGCAAAGAAAAACCTTTGTGCGGCTTGATCATGTCAATCGCTTCCTTAAACACAATGGCTAAAGAATATGCCTCTTCTCCGGTCGAACATCCCGGTATCCATACCCGAATAGTCGAACCGGCTTTCAGGTTAGCAAGGATTGCCGGAAAAACCTTTTCTTTCAGTTGGTCCCATACCAGGGGGTCCCTGAAAAAATTAGTTACACCAATCAGTAATTCTTTGAAAAGAATATGAATTTCTTTCGGATTTTCTTGCAAGAAACTTACATAGGAAGTGATCTTATCAATCTTATATACGCCCATGCGTCGTTCGATACGCCGGTAAACTGTATTCTTTTTATATGGAGAAAAATCGTTACCGGTATAGGTTCGCAGTAAGATAATAATCTTTTCGAGAGCGCTTTTGTCATGAATCTCTATATCCAGGGCTGATTTGCCGACAGGGATGTTTTTCAGGAAATCCATAAGCCTTGCAGGCAATTCGTTGGCTGGAGCAATAATATCGACAGAAACTGCATCAATCGCATTGCGGGGCATGCTGTCAAATTTTGCTGTAGCAGGTTCCTGTACCATCACGATTCCACCATTCTCTTTTATAGCACGGACACCGGTACTGCCATCAGAACCCATGCCCGAAAGAATCAGACCGATGCCAAGCTCCTGCTTGTCGTCGGCAAGAGCATGTAAAAAGAAATCGATCGGAAGTCTGAGTCCTCTTGATTCTGGTGGTTCAAACAAATACAGCGCTCCTTTTAAGATAGAAAGGTTCTTGTTTGGAGGAATTACATAAACACAATTTGGCTTAACGGTCAAATGGTCTTTGGCCAGAGAAACTTTCATTTTGGTAATTCGCTGAAGTAACTCTGGTAACATGCCTTGCTGAGTAGGATCCAAATGCTGGATTACGACATATGCCAATCCGCTGTTTTCAGGAACATTACCCAAAAATTGTTCCAACGCGTCCAATCCACCAGCCGATGCACCAATACCGACTATGGGGAACTTACCGGGATCTAAAGCAGAAATGATTTCTTTTGAAGATACCGTCGACTTCAGTTTTTTTGGTTTCACTCGTTAGAAATACCAGAAAGCTTGTTCTTGCAAAATTAATGAAACTTCAAATTCGTTACAACTTTAAAGTTTCTTCTTGATGAAATCAAATGGTGCCAATAATTGCCTGTCTAATTCGAGCCAATATTTCCATGGCAAATGATGTTGCCATAATCTATTGACATTTTATAAATATTGATATAACCATCATATACTAACCAATTATCATACGTGATGTCAATTCCACTATCGAGGTTCTTGATGTTAGTATAGCTTTTCCCATTCGTTCCGTCAACATTGTTCAGCACTTTTACAACTGGACCGCCACCTATTGAAGCGATTGAGCCCAGGTTGATCGTTGCAGGATATGTGTCACCGGCAATCGTGCCCGTAAGTGTAATGGTCACCAGCGTATTTCCATTCACCCTTTTCTGAAACAAGGCAGTTCCGGATACACCATACACACCTACTGTATCCAAACTGTAGGTAATATTGGTTGCAGTGATCACATTCCCGCCGATATCGCCTTGCGCAAGAATAACATTGGGTTCGATTGTGCTTTTGAGAACTTTAATAAATCCGTCGTATACAATCAGTTGAGAATACGTCATCGCCGTGACAGAGGTTGAACTTTTTCCAGACTCATCAACGGAATTCAGTGCGATAACAACAGGACCACCCTCCACGGCCGAATTCATGCACAGCTCTGCCGGATGGATCCCGGTTGGGGCGCCGGTGAGGACAATATGTATGGTTGTTAGCGTGCTGCTGGTCTCTGTAAACATGACCGTGCCAGAAACACCCAGGACGTCCTTAACCATTAGGTTATAGGTAACCGTTCTTGCGGGAGTAGGAGGATCGGGATTATCTTTTTTGCATCCTCCGGTGATCATCGCCAGGCTTAATGCCATTAGCATGATCAGTTTTGTAATTGGCTTTTTTTGCTTATTCATTGTATCAACTGGTTAATTGAATCCGCTTTTGGCGGGACAACTGTGAATTGGTTTTCACCATGCAAAGGTGGATTTGATTCGGGCCGAAATCGTTACACAATTGCAGAAAAGAGTTACATCATTCACACACTGAAAGGAAAAACCATTACTTTTGGCCAATGAGGAAAAACAAATTCCTGTTTATTTTTTTCCTGGCATTCCCGGTTTCTGTGATCATTCCATGCCCCATCGGGTTGGATCACACCATTCCTATCACTCTTCTGGAACGGTTTGTGATGTCCCAAACGGTGAATTGCATTGAACTTCCTTCATTACCCCTGCTTCAAACAGCCCTTGAAGGCTATGAAATTCTCGTAGATGATCATGAATTAGTTCATCCTGAGGTAATTACAATCATTGATTTCAGTTTGCCTTCCGACCAGAAAAGGCTTTGGGTCCTTGACCTCATTCAGGCAAAAGTGTTGTTTCATTGTCTGGTTTCTCACGGCCGCAAATCCGGAGAACTCATGGCAGAGTATTTTTCCAACGCCCCTGAATCCAATGCCAGTAGTCTCGGTTTTTACATAACGGGTGAAACCTACATTGGTAAACATGGACTATCCCTTGCTCTTGACGGCATCGAAAAGGGGATCAACGATAACGCACGAAAACGTGCTATCGTTATTCATGGCGCCGATTATGTCTCTACCGACTTTATCAGGAAATACGGCAGGCTTGGCCGCAGCCTTGGCTGTCCGGCGATCCCTGAAGAAATGAACAAAGAGATCATCGAGAGCATCCAGGATGGTACCTGTTTGTTTATTTACTGGCCATCCGAAAATTATCTGTCTAACTCACAGATTATCAGCAAAATTAAATCCATCAAAAAGGGATAAGATCGCCGTTGACTGCTTTCGGTTTTTGATTTAAGCCTTCCAACACGTTTTCGTCTCTTTGGTAAACGTCTTTTCTAAGCTGTATCCGGCCGTTCCCATCAGTCCAGGCCGTCAGGTAAATCAATACAACATCTACCGGTTTTCTAAGGAGGACCGTTTGTTCCGTCTCCTGTTCCAGAGTACTGAGAATATGCTCAGGGGACCATTCCGGAATGTCTGATAATAGCAACACAGCAAGTTTAACTGGTTCTTCCGCCCTTACACAACCTGAACTGAGAGCCCGGTCATCCCGTGCGAAATATCCCCTGGAAGGGGTATCGTGTATATATACATCGTACCTGTTCGGGAACATAAATTTAATTCTGCCGAGCGCATTCTCAGGGCCTGAATCCTGCCTAACCATATAAGGGAAATTATTCTTCGATACGGTTGACCAGTCAATGTCATTGTAGGCGATCTCCGAACCATTCATCCTTAGTAGTTTCATGTTCTTTTTCACAAGGTACTCGGGGCCCTTGAGCAATTCAGGGATCACATCATTTCTCAGGATGGTATTGGGTACAGTCCAGGTTGGATTAAAAACAATGTAGGTTATCCGCTCATTAAAAACAGGTGTTTCACGAAAATTTTTACCTACGATTACCCTCATTGAAACCAGGGTATCCGCTCCCTCTATGAGATCGAGCTCGAAATTGGCAATGTTTATGATGATGTATTTCTCTGTCAACGATATTGGAAGCCATCTGAGCCTCTCCATATTCACTTTCAACTGGTCGATCAGCTTTTCTGGTTTGTTGTTTAAAGCTTCCCGTGTACCTTTTCCAATCACTCCGTCAGCGTTTAAGCCCCAGTCGGCCTGAAATAGCATAACCTGTTTTTCGAGCTCCTCATCATAGATCATGGAGGCACTGTCGGATAGCTGATATCTCAGTTTGATCAGTCTCTCCCTTACTTCCGGAAGCAATTGATTGATTTCGCCTTGTCTAATCGAAGTATCGGAGTGTAGAGCCGGCCATGGTTGCCCGCTCAGCTCAAGAAAGAACGCAAGTTCTTCTTTCATCATCCAGTAAGAACGATAACGGGGAGCGAGCAGATTGAGACTTTTGGCCACGTCGTTGGCTGCCAGTGCTTCTCCCAAAATCAGGTCGAGTTGCATTTCCGGTTCTTTGCGTTGCATTCTCCAATTAGCGCCCTCTTTTTCAGGATCAACCTTGCCATAATAGAGTTGAAACCCCAACAGCAGAAAAGCATCCGTTAGCAACAGATCCAGTTTCATCATGTCTGCATGATCCAATGGGATAAATGGCACAAGCTTATCTACATATTTTTCAATCAGATTTAAGTGATAATCCGTTGGTTGTAAGCCTTGTAGGTCAACGTGGCGAATATATTCCAAGAGCACATGTCCATTCGGATCAAGTGTATTATTGGTAATCCACACAGGGGTATAAATTCTCTTTAAATAAAACCGTTGGAGCACATTCCATGAAAAAAGATATTCATGATCAATCTCATAACGTACGAGGGGAGTCGTGTTATCAATGAATTGTCTGATGTTTTTGGGAAATTCACCAGCCCATGAAGCCATGGTGGTTAACAGAAGGAGTATTGAAATCGTTATTCCTTTCATACATAACAATCAATACCGGACCTTTAACGCAATGTCCCCAAAGGATTTAGTTTCCTCCTGATTTGTAAACATGACACGGCCTTTTTTCGAAATCACTTGCCAGGCTATCTCGTTTGTAATATCATCGATAACACCTGGCAGGGTAACGTCATTCACCAATTCGAATGAAAACGCTCCTGTCATTCTTACGCCTTGATGAAAATCATCGGAAGCAATGAATAAATCGCCTCTGCCTTCCTGCACTGCCTGATAAATCTCAGTCAGGTCGGTAATGGCCTTTCCTTGTCCGACTGCTTCCTGCATTTCCATTATCATATCGTCTCTGTAATGCTTTTGTGCTGCCTGAACAATTGGCCATGCTTCAGCAGCGATGGTTTTACTTGCCGTATCGTTGTAATTTATTCGGGCGTATCCATAATACATGGAAGGGATGTCGGCAACCTGCATCAACCGACTGTAATTGTCTTCAGTGCAAATTACCACACAGCTCATCGTTGTTTTATGATACACGCTCACCAGTGCTTTGTCCACATGGTTCAAAAATTCACGAACCATATTATCTACCTGCTTGCTATCGCTTAGCTGATTGGGATCAGTCAAAAAATGTGGATTTTTAGCGAAAGGGAAGTCATCATTCCTGATTTCTCCGGTAATTGTATCATTCATGGCATGAAACAACGTAACACCCGACTGAGACAGTAAGAGAACAAGATACTCCTCCATCTGGATAAAATCTTTAATTAATGGTTTAACAGCAAAATTTTCTGCTACATGAACCGTATTCTGCGGGGTTGGCCACACTGATTTTACGATCTCTTTTGTTGATCCGGATAGAAAAATATGCAAACTGTCCAGATTACTGTTAATATCTACCTCCCTTTCCAGATCACTAAATTTTTCAATTAAACTACTGGCAAACCGCTTGCCAAATTCCTTGATCACTCTCGCCTGTGCCTCTTTCAGTAAATTTCTAAGTACGATAGCATCCTGCAAATTATCGGGATGTGTTCTGTGTGTGTTCATTGAAATCGTCACACAGGGGCTGCTTTTTTCAGAAGCGAGTTTTTCTAATGTTTTTCTTTTCATTATTACTTATGTTATAAGACGTTAATTCCCCCGTATCTGGTTGCTCCCAATCTTTTCATTAAACCCACCGAGGATTTCTTTGGTTAAGGTCATCCATGATCACGGCCTTCCTGATGAAGGAAACTTGGTGGATCATTTCTTCATTTTGCAGGCTGCAAGGCCCAGGAAGAAACCGGCTACTAGACCAATAGCAAGGCTAATCAGAATCTGTCCCCAGTTCCAAGGATCGTTTCCCATTGTCACACTGCCATGCATAATTCCCCGATCATTTTCACAAGCTACTGCGATGACCATAACCAGGATCAAACTGATGGTTTTTGTGATTCTCGTTGTGATTGTTTTTGTGCTCATAGAACGTTGCTTTATTGAATAATACTGATAAAACCGAGAGTAAAACTATGATTTGTATTTCTCCATCGTCAGTCTTGCCATGAGATAACTGATCGCCGACTCTGCACCCTGATTAAGGTTCACATGTGTCTCTTCCAGCCCGTCGTAACAACCGCCGGTACATGGGTTATAAATAATCTGATGCAATCGGTTGTTCCCAAAAAACCAGTTAAATGCTGTTTCCATTTTCACTCGGTAGTCTTCGTCTTTGAATGCATCGTAAAATTGGCCTAATGTCATAATGGTACAGGCCACATCAATGGGTTGTTCTCCAAAATGTCCTGCGACCTCTCCCCGATGAAGCCAGTTCTTATTGGAGATCACTTCGATACCGTTTTCATTAAAAATTTGCGACAACAGAAAATCAAACGACGATCGGGCGACTTCTTTATAGACGGTTTCTCCGGTCACCAACCAGGCATATAGCATCGCTTCAGGCAACAGGCTGTTGGCATAGGTCAGATATCCCTCAAACCATCTCCATGCCGGATTCGATTCGTGCCTGTACATCTGGACCAACCGGTCGGCAAATGTTGTTAGAAGGATACGATGTGGTGAAGATTTTTTATCGATAGTATAGTAAAACAGTCCTTTGATTGTGAAAGCCATAGCCCGTGTGGAATGAACCATTCCGATCCGAAGAAGGGATCTTTCAATCATCGTTTCGGCCTCTGATATCAGAGCTCCGGGTAACAAATCCTTTAATGATCCAATATATCCTAAAGCACAAATAGCTCTTCCATTGGCATCGTCCAGATTTACAGCCTCGTTTTGACCGGTAAATCCATGATCCTTATCCATATAATTGAGAAAGGTGCCATTGGGCTGCAAACAGCGTTTGATAAAGCCGAGATACTTCTGGATGTCATAAATCACCCGTTTGTTCCCGGTCAGGTTGAAATACATACAGAAAGCGATCATCGCCCTGGCATTATCATCAAGGGTATAGCCGGAACTGAGATCGGGCTGATTGATTTTTGAAAACTGAATGATCCCGGTTTGGGTGGTCATTTTTTTCAAGTGGTCAAGGTTGATGGCAGGAAGCTTATAGTGTAATGAGATTTTTGCCCTGGTCATTTTTTTAAACAACATGGCGTGTGCCACCGCCGAGTTTTCCCAGGAGGTGGAGACGATTTTCTCCAGGGTATTTGTACTCATACTCCTTCGCAAAGGATTATCATTCAACAACCGGATGACACCATCAGTCAACTGTTGTGTGTTGCGAAAATCAAAAATGATTCCGGTATCCTTCGTCAATACCTCCCTGGCATGCGGAATGGGGGTAGAAATGATTGGGCAGGCGCAACTCATGGCATAAACGAAGGTGCCGCTTACAGCCTGGTTTGGATCATTGGTGGTAAAAAGATAAATATCAGTGAGCTGCAAATATTCGAGTAAGATCGGTAACGGCAAAAAGTCATTGATGAATAGCACATGGTTTTGAAGTGAATATTTTTCAACCATGTGTTGAAGGCTTTCCCGGTACATCTCTCCCTGGTTTTTTTTAACCTCCGGATGGGTCTTACCCAGAATTAGAAATAGCACGTTGGGGAATCGATTTACAATCGCAGGCAACGCTTCAAGAGTCGTCTCAATGCTCTTTCCGGAACTCAATAAACCAAACGTGGTCAAAACTTTCCGTTCCCTGAGTCCATATTTAGACTTCAGGTGCCGTTTACTTAAATGGGGAACCAGATGGGTGCCGTGTGCGATAACTGATATTTTTTCTGGAGGCAATTGATAGTCATTCGCTAAAATCCCTGCGGAAGTATGGGTCATCACGACGACTGATTCACATGCAGCTGCGATGCGAACTATTTTTATTTTCAACGATTCATCCGGATGGGGTAATACTGTATGAAAAACAATGAAGACCGGCTTTGAAAGGCTTTCTAAAAATTTCAGAAATGCTTGCTCCTGGTCTTTGAAAAAACCAAATTCATGCTGGACCACTATAATTTTGATTTGCTTTTGGTCATGAATCATCTGTGCCAATTTTTCATATTCTGCAGCAACGGATGTGTTAAGGACATGGCTTACTTCATCGGGATAGGAATAATTACAATCTCCTGATTCCAAAGCACAAACGCGTATTGAAAAGGAGTGATCAAATTGATTCATCAGTGACTTGATCAGGTCCTGGGAATAGGTTGCAATCCCGCATACTCTCGGCGGAAAAGAAGTGATAAACAAGATTTCCGGTAAACTCCTGGGAGCTCTATTACTTTTCATCCCGGATCGTGGAAGTTAATAATTCCGCCAACAATGCGGATAGACTCACAGAGGCACAGGCAATATGTGTGTCCGCTGCTCCATAATAGATGAACAATGTGTTTCCAAACAATGCGGTCCCCGTAGGAAAAACTACATTATTAACCTCTCCTTTCAACTCCCATTCGTATTCGGGTGAAAATAAAGGAAAGGGTAAGCGGGTAATCTCTTTTAGTGGGTTATCTAAATCCAGCAAGGCGGCACAGGCAGAATATACATTTCCACGGCTGGTCTTTTCCACACCATGATAGATCAGCAGCCATCCGTGTTCAGTTTCAATGGGAGGGCAACCACCGCCAATGTAACTCGATTCGTGCTTATAAACAGGGTCGAACACGATATGCTCCTCAAGGTGGTTAAAGTAATTTTCCCAGAAATTGTTCGTGAGTTCCTTTATACTGTTTATCGAAACAAGCTGAATTCCCGGCCTGATCCGGTGAAGGAATACCAAATTGCCATTGATCCTGCGGGGGAAGAAAATGACATTTTTGTCCCACAACATCATTTTCTTTTCCGGATCTGCTTTTCTGTAGTAAAACTTATGATTACGGTAGTAGTTTTTATTGACCTTGCCGGCAGATTCAGCAAGGGATACAAATGTTGCATAGGTGACTGGAGGAACGATAAGTCCCTGCTTTTTAAAATGGTTTAAATCTCTTGAAGTAGCTAACGCACCCCTGGCATTGATCCCATCATAGCCGGTATACGTCATATAAAAAAGCTGATTAATCTTTACGATACGCGCATCCTCAACGCCCTGTGTTTCATAGTCGAATTCGGGAATCATCATCGGTTTATCCCATCGTTCGGCAACGGTAAGCGGTCCATCCAGCCTGCAATAACCAATTGTGGAATGATTTCCTGTACTCACAGCGCGGTAAAACAGGTGAACGCTGTCGCCTTCCCGTATAACTGCCGGATTAAGTACACCTTCGTTTTCAAATTCGAGATCTGTTTTATTTAAAATTATGCCCTCTTTTTTTACGTTGATCATGTAGCCTCCTTTTTTACTGCTTTTGTTGCTTTCTCAAAAATTTCCTTAATTTTTATAATGGGAGGCATGGTATCACCTAATAAAAATCCCCAGGGTTTCAATGGTTCAATGTGGTCGAAAATAAGTTTTATAACAGCAAGTACTGGCAGGGAAAGGAACATCCCGGTAAGCCCCCATAACGCATTTCCGGCAAGCACTACGATGATAGCAAAAAGTGCATTGATTTTCACCTTCGACGCAACGATTTTGGGAACGATGTAGTTATTATCTATCAGTTGGATGGCGTAATAGGCTGCCAGAACGTAAAGTGCATACCAACCCGACGATTTGGTGGCCAAGGCAATCATCATGGGTAATGCTACTGCTGTAACCCCGCCAATGTATGGAATGATGTTGAGAAAAGCCCCGATAACTCCCAGCAGGATCGCATAATCAATGCCTATGATCAATAGCGCAACAGAATTTAGTGTTGCCATGATAACCAGTTCGATAACCAGTCCGATCAGATAGCGCTGAATAACAGTTTTCGTTTTGGAAACAATCTCGCCGACTTTCTTTTGGTGACTTGCAGGAAAGAGCTTGTGAATAAATTCGAGTAAGAGAGGTTTGTAAAATAACAGCAAAAAGATATAAACGGGAATTAAAAACATGATGACTATCCCGCTACCGATAGTGACCAGCGTTTTCCCCATGGTACTGCTGAGTTTATCGATGAGATCACCTTTGGTATCAGCAATCCACTGATGGATCTTCCATTGGTTTATGTCAAAATAACCGGAAGTCCAGTGGATGATTTGGTTGAGCAACAAGGTAAAGTTATCAACCAGTAACGGCCACGACTCAGTAAAACGGCTTATCTGCGCAAACAAAAGAAATCCAATCGCAGCCAGAATAACGATGCTTAGGAATAATGTGATCACGATCGCTACTACCCTGTTTATGTGTATCCGGATAAAGAAGTTGACGACCGGATTGAGTAAGATGGCAATAAGGAGTGCAAAAACCAGCGGGATAATGAGAGATTTCGCAATGTAAAGCCCGGCTAGTATAGCAAATATGCCAATGAAAATAAAAACTACCTTTACATAGAATGGTAATTTAACTTCTTTATCTATCATAGCTTATAGAATTCGCTTCCCGTCAATGACCTGAACAAACGTGTCAAATGAAGTTGATTTTTCAACTTCATTTCAATTACAAAGATCCGTCGTTAGCTTACGGATCGCGTTACACAATTAAAGGAAAAGATTACATCATTCACACATCCTCTAAGGCTTGTCTTCTTTTATACTTAAGTTCCTTGAAGTGGGATGGGGTAAGCCCGGTCATTTTCTTAAACTGGTTTGATAGATGGGCTACGCTGCTGTAATGCAGTTTATAGGCGATTTCGGAAAGATTTAATTCGTCATATACAAGAAGTTCTTTTACTTTCTCAATTTTATGGGCTAGGTAATATTTCTCAATGGTTGTCCCCTTCACTTCGGTGAAGAGGTGCGAAAGAAACGCGTAATTGTGATTGAGCTTTTCGCTCAGGTAATCAGAAAGGTTTGTTTTTATTTGGTCATCCGTGGAATGGACCAGTTCAATGATGCATGCTTTTATTTTTTCAATAATTATGCTCCTCTTATCATCCATCAATTCCAAACCACTTGTTCTAAGGGCAATATCCAGGAGGTTCTGCTGCTCAGTTGAAATATCTTCAAAAATCTCGGCCTCACCCAAATCGACAGTAATATAATGCAACCCCAGTTTCTTAAGCTCGGATTTCACCACCATTTTGCAGCGAATGCAAACCATATTTCTAATGAAAATCTTCAATTAATTCGTTTAGTTTAGGCAAATATACAAAACACTGAAATGAAAGTCAATTTCTACATACACCTGAGAGTTGTAGAAAATTGCCATACCTTTGAGCCCAATGTTGTTGCGGCCTCTTTGCAGGACACCAACTTAACAGGCAACTATGGCTAACAAAATCGGTGAGCCTACCATGGCCACCATGATCAACAACCTTCCCGGATTCATCTATCGCTGCGCCAATGATCCAAACTGGACCATGATCTACATCAGTGAAGGTTGTCAGCAAATTACCGGCTATACTCCTGATGATCTCATTGACAATAAAACCCTCGCATTCAATGATATTATCCATCCCGATTACCAGCAGCATCTCTGGGAAACATGGCAGATCCTTTTGGAGAAGAGAGGAGTTTTTGAAGAGGAATATTCGATCATCAATGCATCTGGTGAAATCAGATGGGTATGGGAGCGTGGCAGAGGAGTCTTCTCTTCAATTGGGGAATTGCTCTTCCTTGAAGGATTTATCACAGATATCACTGAACGAAGAAAAGCCCAGGAAAATCTAAAGGAGAGCGAAGCCCGGTACAGAAAAATCTTTGAAAACATTCAGGATGTCTTTTATCAGGTCGATTCCCGGGGGCTGATCAGTGATATCAGTCCATCCATATTTAAGTATTCAGGTTATACAAGGGAGGAATTGATTGGGAAGCCCGTTGAAGAAGTCTATTACGCCCCTAAAGACAGGCAGAAGCTTCTTGAAGAATTACAGAGAAATGGAGAGGTGGCAGACTATGATGTCAGGCTGAAAACAAAAGAAGGACAGAAAAAATGGGCTTCACTAAATGTTCATCTGGTTTTTAATGCAACAGGGAGTCCGGCAGGGATGGAGGGATCGCTGCGAGACGTGTCACAACGTAAGCTGGCTGAAGAAGATCTCAAAAGAAGTGAAGAGAAACTCAGAACTTTTTTTGAAGAATCCCCCATCGGAATTGAAATATATGATGCAAATGGAATCCAGGTTGCTGCCAATAAATCATCCTACTATATGTTTGGGATCCAAAATAACAGCTCATCCGGATTCAATTTATTCGAAGGAACCAGCCTGAATGAGGAACTTAAATCCAAGCTTCTAAAAGGAGACCCTGTACACTATGAACACTCCTTTGATTTTGATCGGGTTAGGGAACTGAATCAGTACCAGACTTCCAGGATAGGCAAAGCGGAAATGGCGTACCTCATTACACCATTTAAATCAGATGGCTCTTCCACAATTCAAGGATATATTTTACAAGTCCAGGATATCACAGAAAGGAAACATTCCGAGCAACTTCATAAAGTACTCTACAATATTTCCAATGCAGTTGCCATAACAACAGACCTGGAAGAGCTCGTCGGGAAGATCCAGGTTGAGTTGGGAACCCTGGTTGATACCGCCAACTTTTATGTGGCTCTTTATGATGAACATACAGAATTACTCTCAACTCCTTTCTACAAAGATGAAGTCGATGAAATGGCCTCCTGGCCGGCCGAAAAATCTATCACCGGGTATGTGATTAAAACCGGGAAATCGTTGCTTGGAACCACTGAGAAAATACAACAATTGTGCGATGAAGGAGAGATTAAAATAGTTGGGATTCCGGCTGTGATCTGGTTGGGAGTACCTTTGTTCATGGAAGGGAAAGCTGCCGGAGCCCTTGCTGTTCAGAGTTACACCGATCCCAACGCCTATTCTCAGAAAGACGCGGAAATTCTTGAGTTTGTCTCCCACCAGATCAGCCTCTCCATTCAGCGTAAAAAAGCCGAACAGGACCTGGTGGAAGCCCTGGAGAAAGCACAGGAATCAGATCTGCTGAAATCGGCCTTTCTTGCCAATATGTCACATGAGATCAGAACTCCTATGAACGCAATCCTGGGATTTACGGAGCTTCTTGGTCAAAACGAACATTCAGTGGAAGAGCAGGAGCATTTCACAGGAATAATCCGGAATGCCGGGAAAAAGCTGATGCGCCTCATCGACGACATCATCGATATCTCCAAACTGGAGGCCAGACAAATCACGATCTCCCCTTCATCCTGCGATGTGGTAAAACTTTTGATTACGACCGTTGAATCATACCATGCCATGGATCTGCTGAAGAAGAAACCCGGTGTCCACTTGCAACTGGTAATCCCACCGGCTACCTCAATCCCCGGGATAGAAACAGATCCGTACCGGTTGCAGCAGATCCTGGATAACCTGGTGACGAATGCCATTAAGTTCACCGATCAGGGTTCTATAGAAATAGGCATCACGCCCATGGCGTCAGAGAATATTAAATTCCTTGAGTTTTACGTAAAGGATACCGGCAAAGGGATTCCCGCTGAAAAACTGAACATCATCTTTGAACGCTTTCGCCAGGTGGAAGGTGACTCTTACCGGCAGGGAGCAGGTCTCGGCCTTAGTATCTCAAAAGCTCTGATAGAATTACTGGGCGGAGAGTTGTGGGTTGTTTCCGAATTCGGCAAAGGAACCACATTCTATTTTACCATTCCATTCCGCCCCGTTCTCCCTGGTGAACAAACCACCACTCAATTACCTCCGGAGAAATCACTCGACCTGAGCGGGAAGCTTATCTATATCGCAGAGGATGAAGATGATGGATTTGATTACATCGCCCTGTTGCTGAAAGATACACATGCCATAATTCGTCGCGCCAACAATGGAGACCTCCTGTTGAATATGATCCGGGAAAAAGTTCCCGACCTCCTGCTGCTCGATATTAATATGCCAGGAAAAACCGGCTATGAATGCCTGAGCGAAATCCAGGATGCCGGGTTCAAGATCAGGATCATCGCCCAAACAGCGTACGCCATGGCTGATGAGAAGAGACGATGCATAGAGGCAGGCTGTCACGGATACCTGGCCAAACCCTACACAAAAAAGGGACTGATTGAGAGCATTGGGAATGTGCTGAAGTAGAATTGAAATCAAAGATACCTTTTCCTGCCAGAATATTTCATTGGTTTTATCAGTAACTTTGCCGCCCCAAATCATTCTACCATGAACTTTGATTCCATTGCCTCGCTTTTCAGCCATGAGGTCTTTGCCTATGTGGTTCTTCCTTTGCTGATTTTCTGCTTCCGGATCGTTGATCAGTCAATCGGAACTGTCCGTCTGATCTTTTCCGCCAAAGGGCTGAAAAATCTGGCTCCGCTCTTTGCTTTTTTCGAATCATTCATCTGGCTCCTTGCAATCAGCCA
>Ga0351834_1023_pt1 | contig 29100 bp, 21 predicted proteins | sample BONcelHFGM3001C6_FD_206754 | JGI IMG/M metagenome (GOLD analysis project Ga0351834, IMG submission 206754) | Enriched cells from coal bed in the Powder River Basin, Montana, United States - BONCAT cells FGM rep1 HSBNCT.FGM.300.1.C6 ... | reverse complement strand
CGCTTTCTGGAACATGTCGTGGAACAACTACCTGTATGTAGAGTTAACCGGAAGAAACGACTGGTCATCCACGTTACCACCAGATGCCAACTCCTATTTCTATCCCTCTGTTTCCATTAGTTTTATTCTCTCCGAAGCGTTTCATTTTGACAGTAAGATTCCCTGGCTGAACTTCATGAAAATTCGCGGAGGGATTGCGCAAACAGCTACCGACACCGACCCTTATAAGCTTGATTTTTATTATAATACAGATATGTTTGGAGGGGAGCAAACCTCTTCTTTCCCCGGATCCATTCCGCCATATAACCTCGCCCCTCAGCGGGTCAATGCTTATGAAGCAGGCCTTATCCTTGGCGTTCTCAAAAACAGGATCGATTTCGATTTTACCTATTACTACACTTATTCCTATTCTCAGATACTGGAGAACCTGCCGATACCGATCTCCTCAGGGGCATCCGGGATTACGATCAATGAAGGAGAAATTACCAATAATGGGATTGAAATTGTATTGAATGCTGTTCCTGTTCAGACCAAGAATTTTTTATATAAAACCGGCATCAATATATCGAGGAACCGAAACCATGTTGTTAGCCTTGGAGAAAACGCAGAGGTTTATCCCCTGGCCGATATCTGGGGATTGAATGGACCTGCCATGGCCTTGCGGGAAGGGGATGATTATGGCACAATATACGGTTACGATTATGTCTACCACGAAAATGGCAAACCCATCGTTAACGATGAAGGTACCAAGTACCTGATTACGGATACACGGGTTCCTATTGGCAATGCCTCTCCCGATTTCATCGGCGGCTGGTATAATGAATTCTATTTTAAAGGGTTCAGATTAAGCACACTGATTGATGCTAAAGTTGGAGGAGATATTTATTGCGGGTCGTATGTCATTGGCCTTCAAACTGGTCAGAGTCCGGAGACACTCATTGAAAGAGAGGGCGGTGGTTTGCCCTATACTGATCCGGATGGCAACACCAGTAATATCGGGATCATCCTGGATGGTGTATATGAAGATGGGACACCAAACGACAAAGTTGTGCATTACTACTATAAATACCTGCCAAATGCCGGAGGATGGGGTAAAGTAATCTCTACACCAGGTATTTTGGAAAATACATGGGTTAAGATGCGCGAAATATCGCTATCGTATACATTTCCTCAAAAACTGATCGAAAAATCAAAAGTATTTCAGAACCTTACTCTTTCAATTGTAGGAAGAGACCTGTTTTATATCTTCACAACGCTGCCTGATAAAATAAACCCCGAAGGCATCATGGGATCGGGGAACGCTCAGGGATTCGAATGGGCGTCTATGCCTAGTTCCAGATCCTTTACATTTGGAATCTCAGCATCTTTTTAGTATGAATACAATGCAAACAGCCATAAGAATGAAATTGCCAATAAGATATACAGGATACGCCTTGATCCTCTCTCTCTCTTTGCTCTCCTGCAAAAAAGATTTTGATAAGATCAATACAGATCCACATGGATTTACTACAGCCAGCGACGGATCACTCTTCAACAGCATCATCCAATCATTCATCCTCACCGGAGATGAACAATTTTATATCAACAACGAAATCTTATACAAACAAACCCAGCAGGCTGCGCTAACTAAAGAGGCATGGGGGAATTTTACCCTGGGAACGGAGAGCATGTGGAGCAATTACTATCTCAAGCTTCCAAACTTCCGTGAGTTGGATAAGCGGTTTAATGAGATGCCTCTTTCCGGTGAAGTGCTGAACATGAAAGCCATGCTTAAAATTGCACTTGCATACAAAACCTTCAAAATGACAGACATCTTTGGAGATATGCCATTTTCCAAAGCCGGGTTTGGGTTTCAAACATTGGATTACCTGCAGCCTCCGTTTGATTCACAGGAATCCATCTATCTCTTTTTATTGGAGGAACTGAAATGGTGTGATGAAAACATCGATGTAACGGCCGTTATAGCGGAACCATTCCTTACTTTCTCCGCATTTGACAGGTTGTTTCTTGGCAACATGCAAATGTGGCAAAAACTGGCAAATTCAATGAGGTTAAGGCATGCCATGCGAATGAGTGATAAGAAACCTGAACTTGCAGGAGAGATTATCCGGGAGATCGTAGACAACAGCAGGCCACTGATTTTGGGGTATGACTTCATCACTTATGTGGGTGAAAGTGCCTGTCTTTGGCCAGCGAGCATGGGGTTTCAAAATACAAGTCTGAACTGGTCGTTCAGGGAGCACCAGAACCTTCGCATGGGGTCAACCATATGGCATCAGCTTTCCATTAACGACAGTACCGATGGCAGCGGCATTTTTGATCCGAGGGCCTACATCTTTTTCGAAGGCAACAATGCAAACAAATGGGTCGCATATCCGCAAATTCCCGATCCGAATACCCCACCCTCGGGAGGGATTCCTTATGGGGCACATCGTGATGGAGCAGCTACGTTTTCAATAAAAGGGGAATCCTGCATCTACTCACCGTTTGATTATTTCATCGTAAGGGATGAAAATTTTATGCCAATCCCAATGTTTTTAGGGGCAGAAACTCATTATATTCTGGCCGAAGCCTATCTGAGAGGCATTGGACTTCCTAAAGATCCTGCGCAGGCAGATATTGAATACATGAATGGGATCAATGCATCCGTTCAATGGTGGATGGAAGTAGCCAGTAACTCCAAACTCCCCCTGTCAGGATTGACTTTCCCTGATATGGTTCCCATTCCATCCAACCTGAATGCAGCCTCCGTACTAAATGTCTTCGGATCATGGAATGTTACAACTGATGAAGAAAAACTTGAATTCATCTATACACAGCGCTGGCTTGATGCATTCAGGCAACCATGGGAAGCCTATGCATTGGCCCGGCGAACCGGAAAAACACCACATGAAGGGGAAGCCATTCACCACTACAGATTGCCTTATCCCCCTTCAGAAGTAGAATATAACTCTTCGAACTGGGCTGCAGCATTGAACAACCAGGGAGGAGGTGATTCTCCGGAATTTAAGATTTGGTGGATAAAATAGAACAATTAAAACCAGGTATCATGAAAACATTTTACAAAACAATCCGAATTCTGTTCATTATGCTGGTGGCATTGCAGCCAGTGCTCCTAATCTCTCAGTCGAATCAGTACCTGCATTTCGACAGGGAGAACGATTACGTTCAGCTTAATCAGGGTGGCCAGTTTGTAACCGGTACCAATACGCTATCCATCACAGGATGGTTTTATTGCGACGAACTGGCTTATGGACAAGGATATATGGGTTTCAGATCAGGCTCCGGTAACGGAGAATTCTATCTGATCCAGCTGAATGACGGAAAGATGGAGTGCCGTTTGAAGTCTACCACCGGTTTGCACGAATATGTGACACCGGCAAATACCCTGGTACCTCAGATCTGGCAGCATATCGCATGGGTTTTCAATGGAACCTCTGTTTCCTTTTATTTGAACGGGACTATGGTTGGCAGCTCCTCGGCATCAGGAACATTTTCAAATCCCGATGTTCCGTTCGCTATCGGCATCAGTCCGCTGGGTGGTTTTAATTTCGTTTATGGCGGTAGAGTGGATGAAGTTTCGGTTTGGGATAAGGCCTTAACTGCAACAGAGATTCAGGACATGATGAATGATGAGCTGACCGGGAGTGAGGACAACCTGCAGTTGTATTATAAGTTCAATCAGGGTGAACCTGGAGGTAACAACACTTCTATTACACACCTTCTCTGTGAGATAGGAAGTGGTGAACGGGATGCCGAACTCTTTAATTTCGCATTAGTAGGTGAAACATCCAACTTTAACGGGACCCTGAATCCAGGATACCAGGCTATCTCTTTCCCTCAAATTCCAAATCATTTAACTATTGACGATCCGTTTGTGATAGAGGCAACTGCTACCTCCGGGCTGCCGGTTTCTTTCGAAGTACTTTCGGGGCCAGCCACGGTAGCGGGAAACATCGTCACCTTAACAGGAGCTCCAGGCCAGGTTCAGATTGAGGCAACGCAACCCGGCAACACACAGTATGATCCTGCAGCCCCTGTGATCAATACATTTCAGGTCATCGATCCCTATGCCAATGTCCCAATGGTTGACACAAGAAATCCGTTATCCGGAGATGTTTATGTGCCTGTAATGGGCCCTATTCAGCTTGCTGCAATTGTCTCCATAGCTTATCCCGAATTATTCTGGGTAGAAAGTGTGACATTTGAAGTCAACGGAGAGACGATTACTCCGGTGCCATATCCGGCTGATCATTACATGGGATGGTGGAGCCCGCCATCACCCGGGAACTACAGCATCACGATCAATACGTCAAATAATTATGGCGCCATCGCCACTGAAACTGTGAACATCAATATTGTTCAAACAGCTTCCGACATGGAGGTGCTGGCAGTAGATAAGGTATGGTGCAATCCCAGCATTCCTTCCGTGACAGTAGATGCCGAATTACCTTCATTTATGGGAGCTTTTGATCAGATTATCGGGACACTGGAAGTGACATGTCCTGCTGCCGGAGGTGGCTGCGGGGAATGGGACAGGGTAGCAAGTGTTGAAGCTATGGGCCACAACGGCGAATGGATAGAAATTATCCGGTATATAACGCCATATGGTGTTCCGTGTTCACATAGCATTGATCTGACTGATTATATGTCACTTCTTCAGGGCAAAATAAGTTTCAGGGTAAATTGCGCTACCCTCGATAACGGCTTTGACTACTCCCTTACCCTCAATTACAATGAAGGGCCCCCACTGCACAACTATGGATTTGTTTATAAAATCTGGCAGGATGATTATCCTTTTGGCGACTACGCCATGATGCAACCTGTTGACAGTTACAGCTTTTCATTTACAGAGAATACTGTTGCTGCAAAACTGAAACTGGTCTCTACAGGTCATGGATGGGGAAACCTGAACAGTAACAATGCTGCCGAGTTTTACGAAGCCACTCACCACATCTGGATTAACGGTGCCCAAACGTTTGAGCAGCATAACTGGTACGACTGTAATCCAAATCCCGACGGATGTCAGCCACAGAACGGGACCTGGTATTATGACCGGGCAGGCTGGTGCCCCGGGGCGATCGCCCAGTGGTTTGACTATGATTTAACCCCATATATCTCACAGGGGACCATTGATATGGACTATGTCTTCTACGAAAATTATGTGGACTACTGTCACCCCAACCATCCTGCATGTGTTACAGGTGTTACCTGTGCTGATTGCAATGATGGATTCAACCCTACCCTGGCTGTTGCAACAAATATTGTAGTATTTGTAGACAATCCAACCACCGTTGGAATTGAAGACCATAGTCGGGATAAAACGACCTTCATCAGGATGTCACCCAATCCGACTTCAGGGTTATTGAAGATCACTGTTATCTGCTCAGATGCCCCGGTTGACGGGACCGTTCAGATCCTTGATATGTCGGGAAGGATACGCGATCAGTTTATACTGGTTGGTGTTGCGAGTACAGTCGACCTGTCAGCCTACCCTAACGGTGCATATATCGTAACTGTCAAGGCTAATGGACTGGTTGAGACCCAGACCCTTATCATTCAGAAATAAGTGCTCTAACCTGCTTAGAAGCATGTTTTTCTGAAATAATCATAGCAGTAGGTACAAAGAATTCCAAATCTATTGCAGAGAAAATGATAAAACAAATTTACGGGACGTATATACCTCGTACCCTCACTCTACTGCCACTCCCCTCCTTACGATCTTCCTGCCATATTTATCCCGCATCCTGTCCAGCGCCTGGTAGAGGTTGATCATCTCGGTGCTGTCTTCGAACATGTTGAGCTGTGGAGTGCCGGTGATGAGGCTGCTGAAGCGGACGCCGATCAGCCGGATCAGCATGCGTCGCTGGTAGAGCCTGTCGAAAAGCTCTTTCACCACCGGGATCAGCACATGGTCGAATGCCGTGTAAGGCACCTGCTTCTGCAGCGTGTGGGTATCAAAGTTCGAGTAGCGTATCTTCACCGTCACACAGGAGGTGAGTTTCTGCTTGTCGCGCAGCTCATAGGAGACCTTCTCCACCATCTTCACCAGGATCTCCTTCATCCGTACGATGTCGATGCTGTCCTGCTCAAAGGTATTTTCGGCACTCACCGATTTGGCTTCATGGTACGGGTGGACGGCAGTGCGGTCGATGCCATTGGCCTTTTCCCAGATCACGATCCCGTTCTTTCCCATCACCCGCTGCATCATCTCTACCGGCATCCGGCTGAGGGTATCGATGGTGGCGATACCCATCGAGCGCAACAACCTGTATGTCTTCTCCCCGATCATCGGGATCTTGCGTATCGAAAGAGGAGAGAGAAATGGTTTTACCCGATCCTGTTGCACGAAAAGTTCGCCATTGGGCTTCGCCTCACCGGTAGCGATTTTCGAAACCGTTTTGTTGACTGAGAGCCCGAACGAGATCGGCAGTCCCGTGTTCTTGATGATCGCCTGCCTTAGCTCCTGTGTCCATTGCAGCAAGCCAAAGAAACGGTCCATCCCCGTCACGTCGATGTAGTGTTCATCAATGGAAGCCTTCTCATACATTGGTGCCCGTTCGGCGATGATGTTAGTCACCGTATGCGAATAGTTCGAGTAAAGCTCCATGTCGCCCCGGATGAAGGAGGCATCCCGGCACATCATCCGGGCCATCTTCATCGGCATCCCGGCATGCACCCCAAACTTCCTCGACTCATAACTGCAGCTGGCCACCACCCCCCGGTCTGACATGCCCCCGATGATCACCGGCTTCCCCTCCAATTCGGAGTGAACGAGCCGCTCCACCGACACGAAGAAGGTGTCGAGGTCGAGGTGAACGATTGAGGTGGGAGGACTCATAAATGGTGAAATAGCGAGGTAGCGAGGTAGCGAGGTAGTGAGGTAGCGAGGTAGCGAGGTAGCGAAATGGGATTAGTTAGATTGAGTTCTTTTGAGCCTGATTTTTTTCTTGATACTAGCAAAGATCTTCAATAGTTCTTCACCTTCCCCAAGCAAGTTCTCAGCTTGAGTCAAACTCAGAATGCCTACCTCTACAAGAAAATCAAGCCAGAATATTGATTCATCACACTCTTCAACTACAATGCATAGCTTTGAATAGTACTCCGCTTCTGACCTTCCCCTTGTTGCAGAATAGTAGTTTGCAGCAACTGAAGAAGAACTTCTAACCAGTTGCTTTACTGGAATCCGGCTAATCTCTGTTAACTTCAACATACTGAACATTTTAAAAATTCGAATTGCAAAGTTTCTGGTTCTTGCCCGCATGACCTGATTAAATTCATTAACGTTATACTTTTTCATTTGGCTGTTTTACCTATTAATCCGGCTTTATGCCAAAAGGTAATACCCTGATGCAATATTTTTTTTAAATATTTCGCTACCTCGCTACCTCACTACCTCGCTACTTTTATTATATTTGACGCAATTTTAATCAATTTCCGGATTACAATATAATCATTATATTTGCAACACCAAAACTTTTTATCATGTTTTTCAGTTCAAACATTAAATTCTTCCGGAAACGCAGGGGTGCCACCCAGGATGACGTGGCCAACTCTCTTGGGATGAAACGTTCGACCCTTAGTGGGTATGAGAATAACATCGCCCAACCGGGAATGGAGGCTTTGATCGCCTTTTCAAACTTTTACAAGATCGCAATCGACACCCTGATCCGGGTTGATCTCACCAAACTACCCGAAAGCCAGGTTCGCCAGGTTGAAAGGGGGTTCGATGTCTTCCTGAAAGGGTCTAACCTGCGGATTCTGGCCTCCACTGTTGGTCCCGACAACGAGGAAAACATCGAGTTGGTTTCAGAAAAAGCAAAAGCCGGCTACACCACTGGTTTTGCCGATCCTGAATACATCAGCATCCTCCCCACCTTCAGGCTCCCTTTTCTTTCGAAACAGAAAAAATACCGCACCTTCCAGATCAGCGGAGATTCTATGCTTCCCATCCCCCACGGCGCTTATGTGACAGGGGTTTTCGTCCAGGACTGGACCTCAATCAGGGATAAAGATGCCTACATCATCCTCACGGCAGAAGATGGGATCGTATTTAAAGTGGTGGAGAACCTTAGTGAGCGCGAAGGCAAACTGATCCTGCACTCCCTCAACCCGCTTTATGACCCTTACGATATGGAAGTCAAAGACATCCGTGAAGTTTGGCAGTTTGTGCACTATATCAGTCAGGAGGTCCCAGAGAATCAGAATGCCGAGAACTATTACCTGACAGAAAGTGTGAAAAAACTCAGGGAGGAGGTGAAAATCATCCAGACCAAATTGAAATTATAACTGACTGTAATTTCTTCCCAATAAATATTTACCGATAGCTAGTAATTTTTCCTTACGATTTGATATATTTGCCATACGTTGCAAGGAAACTCATTCACAAATATTAAACACAGATTATATGAAAGTCGCAATTGTTGGTTCAGGTTATGTTGGACTCGTTACGGGCACTTGTTTTGCTGAAGTAGGTATCGATGTTACTTGCATGGACATCGATGAGAAAAAAATCAACAACCTCAAGGAAGGAATTATTCCTATCTATGAACCAGGGCTGGAGGAAATGGTTCACCGCAATGTAAAAAAAGGCAGACTTCACTTCACTACCAGCATTCAGGAAGCCCTGAAAGATTGTGAAGTGATTTTCAGTGCTGTTGGAACTCCTCCGGATGAAGATGGCAGCGCCGACCTTAAATATGTACTTGGAGTTGCCAGTGATGTAGGCAAATACATGGAAGATTATGTTCTCATGGTGACCAAAAGTACCGTTCCCGTCGGGACTGCCGAAAAGGTAAGGAAAGCTATCAAGGATCAGCTGGACAAACGTGGTAAAGACATCAAGTTTGATGTTGCCTCCAATCCTGAATTCCTGAAAGAGGGCGCAGCTGTTGATGACTTTCTGAAACCCGACAGAATTGTCGTTGGCTGTGACTCCCCGAAAGCCGAAAAGCTGATGTCAACCCTGTATAAGCCATTTACGCTCAACGGCCACCCGGTCATCTTCATGGATATTGTCTCAGCCGAGATGACAAAGTATGCAGCCAACTCCATGCTGGCTACGAAAATCAGCTTTATGAATGATATCGCCAATCTGTGCGAGATTGTGGGTGCTAACGTGAATATGGTGCGCAAGGGAATCGGCTCCGACAGCCGGATCGGCACAAAATTCATTTATCCGGGTGTCGGATATGGCGGAAGCTGTTTCCCGAAGGATGTTAAGGCCCTGATCAAAACATCCGATGAATTTGGGCACTCCTTAAGGATTCTCAAAGCCGTAGAAGCTGTGAATGATGACCAGAAATCGGTCATGTACAACAAGATCAAAAAGTATTTTAAAGGAAATCTTAAAGGAAAAGTGATCGCACTCTGGGGACTCTCTTTCAAGCCTCAAACCGATGACATGAGGGAAGCCCCGGCATTGGTTATGATCAAACTATTTCTCGACGCCGGTGCTAAGGTAAGAGCCTATGATCCTGTTGCCATGCACGAGACCAAACGGATTATCGGGGATAAAATCGAGTATGCCGAAGATCAGTACGATGCTCTGATTGATGCAGATTGTTTGCTGATGATAACCGAATGGCCCGAATTTAAATTCCCGAACTGGAAAGTGGTTAAAAAACTGCTCAAAGAACATGTCGTATTTGATGGGCGGAATATTTACGACGGTGAAGAACTTAATCAAAAAGGGTTCGATTACTTCTGCATCGGGGTCAACACCTCTAAATAACACTTCAATGATTAAAAAGAAGATTCTGGTAACCGGGGGAGCTGGCTTCCTCGGTTCTCACCTTTGTGAGCGGTTGCTCAGAGATGGGAATGAGGTGGTTTGCCTCGACAACTACTTCACCGGACAAAAGTCAAACGTAGTCCACCTGCTGGACAATCCCTATTTCGAGATGATCAGGCATGATGTCACAATGCCATTTTTTATCGAAGTGGATGAAATATATAACCTGGCATGCCCTGCCTCACCAATTCACTATCAGTACAACCCCATCAAGACCGTTAAAACATCCGTGATGGGAGCAATCAATATGCTTGGATTGGCGAAGAGGATAAAAGCCAAAGTATTACAGGCTTCCACCAGTGAAGTATATGGTGACCCCGAGATCCATCCTCAAACTGAAGATTATTGGGGCCATGTAAATCCTATTGGGCCACGTTCCTGTTACGACGAAGGCAAACGGGTTGCAGAGACACTGTTCATCAACTACCACAAACAAAACAATGTCCGTATCAAAATTATCCGGATCTTCAACACATACGGCCCTCGCATGCATCCACACGATGGTAGGGTCGTATCAAATTTTATCGTACAGGCTCTGAATGGCGACGATATTACGATTTATGGAGATGGATCCCAAACCAGAAGTTTCTGCTACGTAGATGACCTGCTCGATGGAATGATCCGGCTAATGAACACAGGAGATGATTTCATCGGGCCTGTAAACGTTGGCAATCCGGGAGAGTTTACCATGGTTGAACTGGCAGAACTGGTACTCAAACTGACAAACTCCAAATCGAAAATCGTATTCATGCCACTTCCGGCCGACGACCCAACACAACGGCAACCAAATATCTCGTTGGCCAGAAAAGAATTGGGATGGGAACCTACCATTCCACTTGAAGAGGGACTGAAAAGGACGATAAACTATTTTAAAAGCATCGTGTAAGTACAATTACCATGAAGATCCTGATTACTGGTTCAAAAGGTCAGATGGGTCATGAATTCCAGGTTATCGCCAGAAGAGATGAGGCAAATGAGTATATTTTTACCGACATCGATGAGCTGGATATTACTGATCCTAAAGCTGTTAAACTATTCCTCAGGAAAGAAAAGCCGGGAATAATTGTCAATTGCGCCGGGTATACTGCGGTCGACAATGCTGAACGCGATCTTGACAAAGCAATGCTAATCAATGGCACAGCTGTGGAGATACTGGCTAAAGCTGCCAATGAATCTGACGCCATCCTCATACATATCTCAACCGACTACATTTTCGATGGCACATCCTATACACCTTATCACGAAGAGAACCCGGCAAAACCAGTCTCAGTCTATGCACGAAGCAAATACGCCGGGGAAGAAGCGGTTTTCAGTTATGCCAACCGTGGTCTGATAATCCGCACATCCTGGCTCTATTCATCTTACGGACAGAATTTTGTAAAGACTATCATGAAGTATGGTCGCGAACGGGACAGTCTCAATGTGATTTTTGATCAGATTGGAACCCCTACATATGCCAGGGATCTTTGCAGAGCCATTGTTTCAATCCTCCCCACAGTTAAAGAGAACTGGGGTGTTGAACTCTATCACTATTCAAATGAAGGAGTTGCTTCATGGTACGACTTTGCCGTGGCAATTGTTGAACTGGCAGAGATCAAATGCCAGATTTCGCCGATCGAATCAAAAGACTACCTGCAATTAGCCCCCAGACCCTTTTACAGTGTATTAAATAAAGCAAAAATCAAAAACCGTTTTGGGATAACTATTCCCTATTGGCGGGATAGTCTGCTGGATTGTATTCTGAAGCTGAAGGAAGAAGAGGGGTGATGGGGAAGAAAGAAGCGAAAAGCAAAAAGCGAAAAGCAAATAATCAATGGAGCAACTAGATCAGGATGTTTTAAAACGGGCACAGGCCTGGCTGGATGGGGATTTTGATGAAAAGACCAAATCAGAAGTAACAGAACTCATTGAAAACGATCCTGTTGCTTTGACAGATGCTTTCTACCGCGACCTGGAATTCGGGACTGGTGGATTACGCGGCATCATGGGTGTTGGTACCAACAGGATGAACAAATATACTGTTGGAATGGCTACTCAGGGGTTGGCCAATTACCTGAAAAAGATGTTCCCCGATATTACCCCGATAAGTATGGCCATCTCCTACGACAGCCGGAACAATAGCCGCTATTTTACCCAGATCACAGCAGAAGTTCTGGCTGCAAACGGATTCAAGGTTTTCGTATTTGATGATATGCGCCCAACACCCGAACTCTCTTTCGCTATCCGTTACCTCGGCTGTCAGAGTGGCATCATGCTCACTGCCTCCCACAACCCGAAAGAGTACAACGGATATAAAGCATACTGGGATGATGGTGCCCAGATGATTGCCCCGCATGATAAAAATGTGATCAAGGAGGTGCAATTGATCACATCTGTCGATCAGGTTAAATGGAAGGGTAACCCCGAAATGATCATCTCTATCGGTCACGAGATTGACGAAGCTTACATGACTAAGGTTCTATCTCTTCGTTTATCCCCGGATGCCATAAATCGTCAGAGTGGACTTAAAATTGTCTACACACCCCTGCATGGCACAGGCCGGACGATCATTCCTGAAACGCTGAAACGATTTGGATTTACCAATGTAATCCTCGTTAATGAACAGGCAATTGCCGATGGTAACTTTCCCACTATCCACTCCCCAAACCCTGAGGAACACGATGCCCTGAGTATGGCAATTCAGCTTGCAGAAAAAGAAGATGCCGACCTGGTTATGGCCACAGATCCCGATGCCGACAGGGTTGGAATCGCAGTTAAAGACCCGTCTGGTAAGTTCATCCTGTTAAATGGCAATCAAACGGCAGCAATACTCTTCTACTATATTCTAAACCGATGGAAACAACTCAACCGGTTCACCGGGAATGAGTATATTATCAAGACGATCGTAACATCGGAACTCCTCCGCGACATTGCAACCTCTTTCAACCTCGAATACTTTGATGTACTTACAGGATTCAAGTTCATTGCCGACATTATTCGAAAGAATGAAGGATCCAAAACATTTATCGTTGGTGGAGAGGAGAGCTATGGATATCTGGTAGGTGATTTTGTGAGGGATAAAGATGCCGTCAGTGCCTGTGCCATGATCGCCGAAACCGCAGCCTGGGTAGCCGATCAGGGAAAAACCCTGTTCGACCAGCTTTTGGAGATCTATATGACCTACTCCTTTTATAAAGAGAGTCTCCTCTCTGTAACCAGAAAAGGGAAATCCGGCGCCGAAGAGATCCAGCAAATGATGGTCAATTACCGCAACCAGCCATTGAGATCCATCAACGGCATCAAGGTAACTTCAATAAAGGATTACCTCTCATGTGAAGAGAAAAATCTTGAAACAGGCGCCATTAAACCGATTCTGCTCCCCTCTTCCAACGTTCTGCAGTATATCCTCGAAGATGGAAGTGTGATCAGTGTAAGGCCTTCAGGAACTGAACCCAAGATTAAATTCTATTTTGGTGTAAAAGAGTCCATGAAGCAAAAAAGTGAATTTAACCGCATAAATAGCCTTCTGGATGAAAAAATCGAAGGGATCATCCGTTCAATGAAGTTAAAGTAAATGCCAGGAAACTTTTTTTTTCGTTCCCTCTTGCTTACTTTTTTTCTTTTTGGTTCGGTTCTGGGATATTGCCAGAAGAAGCTCGCCCGAATTGAAACAGGGAATGAACGGCTTACTTTCGACACAATTTCCTTTAAATCAGGATTTTATTTTATCGGCCCCACAAAATATCTCTATTTCCGAGAAGATACAACCATCGTAATTACCTCATTTCGAGAAAAGACTCCCGAAGAGATCGATAGATTCAGGACACAAACACTTTATGATTCCCTGTACCATAAACTTGGGAGACGCAGATTACCTAAATTCTTGTATACTCTTGCTTTTGTACCACCCGGTGGCAGCATCTTGCCTGATAGTGTTCAAACACAAAAAATTGAAATCCCATTTCTTCAGTACCAGGGAATGTACATCCGTGAAGTACAAATCAACATATTGGATCCTTTTGGCACATCAATTTTTGAAACAGCCAGACTGCCCCAGTCAAGGGCTGCCAGATTTGGGAACAGTGTTCATATGAGCACACGAAAGAGTGTGATCAAAAACCAGTTGCTGTTTAAATCAGGTGAACATGTTAATGCCGAAAAAATCGCCGATAACATGCGCATCCTCAATGACCTTCCGTACATTTCAGGGGCCCGGATCGTTGTATCAGAGACAACTCCTGGCAGCGATACCGTTGATATTATTGTAATCACCAAAGATAATTGGACCATAGGAGCCTCGTTAATTATTATTGACCTTACCCGATATCGTGGAAGTTTATACGATGCTAACTTCCTGGGTAGCGGAGACCGCTTGGCTATTTTCTGGTCTATTAATTATAACCGAGCGCCATTTTTTCGGTTCGATGGCATTACATATACCTTCACGAATATCAGCAGTTCGTTTATCGATGCTACAATTTCACTGACCCAGGATGATGATGGCAACGCAACCCTCTTAACTCAACTTTCCCGACCATTCTTTAGTTACTCAACAAAGTTAGCCGGAGGAATAAGCTTCACCTTGGCACAAACGGTATCCCCACTAAATAACAATCCTTCTCAGGTTGCAACCTACCACCAGGAAGGAGGCTGGCTTGGTCTATCGTCTCAATTAAGCAGCTCAGATCCGTCGTTCCGGCTGGTTGTGGCGCAAAGTGTGGGCGTTCGCAATTATTTAAGCAGGCCCGAAATCACCCCTGATTCAAATGTCGTGTTTTCGAATTCAACAACTTTTCTCACAAATCTGCAGATTTCAAGAAACAAATATTACAATGCTGATTATATCCTTCAGTTCGGTAAACCTGAGACGTTTCCATACGGATTTCTTGGCCAGGTAACAGTTGGACCGGCAATAAACGACTATTACACACGGTTTTATATGAGTTTTATGGCTTCAGGAGGGAACTTTATCAATAAGTTCGGATACCTTTCGGGACGACTCAGTTTGGGAAGTTACCTCCGTCGTGATAATTTCGAAGATGGAATCCTGAAGATTGAAGCCCTCTATATGAGTTTCCTCTATTTTTCCAAAAGTAAACGGTTTAAATTCAGATCATATATTACTTACCGATATAGTTATCTCTTCAATGCAACAAAGAACAACACGGATTACTACAATCTCGCTGAAGAAGCAAAGATTCCAACAGTAATTAACGACTCACTGTTCTATGGAAGCCAGGTCAATTTTCTCTCCTTCTCAACTGTAGCGTATACTCCCTGGTACTTTTACGGCTTCCGGTTTGCGTTACAGGGAACAGTGTGGGCGGGAATGGCTTCTTCAAGTGGGAAGTCTCTCTGGAAATCCCGGTTCATGACAGGAATAGGAATTGGTTTGATGTTCAGGAACGATAACCTGATCTTTCCTACAGTAATGATCTCATGTTTTATCTACCCAACAACGCCGGGAATCCCACTTGTTCAGTTTGATCTGTTCGAAACCAGCAGTATCAAAAAGAGAGATTATGGCCCTACTGCCCCCTATGTTCAAACGATGAGCAATTAATCTGTATCTTTGTTAAAACCTTCGATCTATGCCAACCGATTCCTATGGCGGTGAGACAGTCCTCCAATCCAAACAGGTTCTGGAGATGATCACAGTCGCCAATGATTTTACACTCTTTGTAGAGAAAACGGATAATTATACAAGGGACCAGATTCTGATCTATTTTCAGAGGGTCCTGCCTGTAATCTACCTAAAAGCCTCATTGTTGCCGGATATCCGGGTAACTGATGAGGAGGCTGTAGAACATTATGTTACAGAAGAAAATTGGGAGATCATTTTTAATGCGGTAAGAGAAAAACTTGGACAGGAAGACATTTTTTATTTCATCGATTTACACGAGAAAACGCAACACGATGCCATTCGTGCAAGCATCGCAGAGGGGATCACAGACACCTATCAGGACCTGAAGGATTTTTTACTTCTTATTCAGAAACCTCAGATCACATTCCGGGAAAATGCTGTTAGGGAGTGTCGCCATTTATTTGAAACCCGATATGGCTACAAGATTGTCAATTGCCATGCAGCCATTCACTATTTGCTATTCCAGGAAGGAAATTCGGGAGGAGGTGACACAGAATACATGGATATTCTCTGAAAAGTTTATATTTGTAAACTCAAAACCGAGACTATGATCGATCGTGAAAAATTTAAAGAGAACTTTGTTTACCTTGATAAAGAGGTTGTAGTCGAGATCATCGATATTTTTCTGAGTGAATATGAAGAACGCTTACTTAATATACAGAACACCATTACACAAGGGGATTTCTCCGGATTAAAATTCAACGCACACAGCCTTAAGGGAGTTATCGCAAACTTCATGGACCCTCCAACCATCGAACTATCCCGTGCACTGGATGAGAAAGCCAAACTTGAGGAAGGCAGTGGACTGCAGGAGTTATTTGACAACCTGAAACAGGCAACAGAATCTCTTGTAGCCGGTCTGAAAGACCTGAAAACAGAGTTTATCTGATTTTCCCCGACTTATCTAATTCGTTTAACCTTTCGACTGCACGCGGATTATTAACGTCAAGTTTCAATGTATTTTTATAATCCTGATATGCCAGGTCGGGCTGATCGTTCAATTCATAAGCATATCCCCTGTTAAAAAAGGCATCCGTATAGTTTGGGTCTATATCAATTGCCTCAGTAAAGGCCTCAATTGCCTTTGGAAAATCAGTAAGGTAAACCAGGTATATATATCCTTTATTGAACGGTGCATTCCTGAACCCGGGTGCAGTGATGCAAAGATGCTGGTAAGTCTGCAGCGCCTTCTCAAACTGTTCTGTATTCTGATAATACAAGCCAAGCAGATAGAGCGCCTCCTTGTTATCAGGTTTTACACGCAGGGCGTTTAAATAGTATCCTTCAGCCAGAGCGTCATTCCTGATAGAAAAGAGTTCTCCCAGTTGCATGTATGCCTCATAGTACTGCTGATCCTGGTCTACTGCCTTCATGAGATCACCCACTGCCTTCGCTGTATCCCCCTTTTCCATAAATGCAATCGCCCGCAAAAAATAGGCACGTGGATTGTAACTATCAAGGGCAATAAGTTCGTTAATCACCGTGAAGGTAGAATTATAGTTTCGCAAAATCAGGTAGAGTTGTGCCATTTTTAGTCTGGCATCAAGGCTGTTAGGATCAAGAGCGGCTGCCCGGTTTAATGCGGTCAGGCAATTATCTGTTTGCCCCATGAGAAGCTGAATATCGGAAAGCGTCAGGTAATAGTCCGGATTTTTATCATCCAGGGTAATCGCTTTGTTGATATCTTTCAGGGCCTTATCAAACTCCTTATCAGCTAAAAAAAATTTTGCCCGCTGATTATAGAGATCGGGATCACGCTCATTATTTGCAATGGCTTGATTGAGTTCGTTCAGATAAATAACTGCCGAATCTACTGATGTCACTTCCTCTGTTGGAGGCTGTGAAGGTCCACATCCCACAAAAAGGCTGATGAGGCCCAAAAAAATTGCAACAAACCAATTTCTCATATCAGACTTTTCCAGTTAATACATCCATGATCTTGCCTTCCAATTCATCGGCGAGTTCAGGGTTATCAATCAGAATCTTCTTCACGGCATCTCTCCCCTGCCCCAGTTTCGTTTCCCCGTAACTAAACCATGAACCACTCTTCTTGATTACATTTAGTTCGGTTGCCAGGTCGATGATCTCGTAGGTTCTGGAGATTCCCTCTCCAAACATGATATCAAACTCAGCCTTCCTGAACGGAGGAGCCACTTTATTCTTCACTACCTTCACCTTCACATGGTTACCAATAGCCTCATCCCCATCTTTGATCTGCGACTGCCGGCGAATATCGAGCCGCACAGAGGCATAGAACTTCAACGCATTCCCACCGGTTGTTGTCTCGGGATTTCCAAACATGACTCCAATCTTGTCTCTCAACTGGTTTATGAAAATGCAGCAGGTGGAGGTTTTAGAAATGGTAGAAGTAAGTTTCCGTAATGCCTGAGACATTAATCTTGCCTGCAATCCCATTTTGGAATCACCCATTTCACCTTCAATCTCGCTCTTCGGTGTGAGTGCCGCTACCGAGTCGATCACAATAATATCAATGGCACCCGACCGAATCAGGTTTTCGGTGATCTCCAGTGCCTGCTCCCCGTTATCAGGTTGAGATACAAGCAGGTTCTCAACATCAACTCCGAGTTTTTGTGCGTAAAATCGGTCAAAGGCATGTTCCGCATCAATGAATGCAGCAATGCCCCCCGTTTTCTGCGCTTCAGCAATGGCGTGCAGCGCTAGTGTGGTTTTCCCCGACGATTCCGGGCCATAGATCTCAATTACTCGCCCCCTGGGCAGGCCGCCAATTCCAAGAGCGGCATCCAGGCCAATGGACCCGGTTTTAATAAACTCTACCTTTTCAACCGGAGAGTCTCCCAGTTTCATGACAGTTCCTCTGCCATAGGTTTTCTCCAGTTTGTCTAGCGTTAATTGCAGCGCCTTCATCTTTTCTTTGTTTTCTTCCGCATCTTTTGCCATTTCATTTTCCTTTCTATTAAGGGCAGTGTTTTCCCCGCCCATGGGAGAGGGGCATGCCCCTCCCTTACGTTAATACTGCCAGGATCTGTTGAGCGTGGTTCTTTGTGTCGACCTTGGTAAAGATGTGCTCCACAACACCATGTTCGTCGATCAGGAAGGTGGTACGGATCAATCCTTCATACTCTTTCCCGTACAACTTTTTTTTACCCCATGCACCATAGTCCCGGATGATTTTCTTCTCTATATCGGGAATCAGGCCAAAAGGTAAAACATATTTTTCAATAAATTTTTGATGAGAAGCCCCATTGTCAGGGCTAACCCCTAATATATCAACACCTCTCTCTCTGAGAATCTGAAAGTTATCTCTCAAGTTGCACGCTTCAGCCGTGCATCCCGGGGTATTATCTTTTGGATAAAAATAGAGCGCCAGTTTTTTCCCCTGAAAACTTTTCAGGCTTACAGGCTTTCCAGTCTGTGTAACAGCATGAAAATCTGGAGCTTTATCGCCTATTTTTAATGTGGGCATAATTATCAGATTACAAATAAATCATCTTACGATTAACGAATTCAAAAATAGAAAAAACTAACGGGTCCAAGTGGAAATTAAGAGGCGAGTTATCAACAAACTGAGATATGTTCTTTGCCATAATAGCGACAGAGCTGGGTCAGTCCGCACTCACTGCATTTAGGTTTTCGGGCGACACACACATACCTTCCGTGGAGGATCAGCCAGTGATGTGCCAGAGGGATTAATTCTTCAGGGATATGACTGACAAGTTGCATCTCTGTTTGAAGCGGGGTTTTTGCTCCGGTTGTCAACCCTATCCTGGCCGACACCCGATGCACATGGGTATCCACCGCCATGGTCGGTTTGTTGAACAACACTGCAGCAAGAACATTCGCCGTTTTGCGTCCTACCCCGGGCAAAGTTTGAAGCTCATTAACATCTGAAGGCATAATTCCATTAAATTCAGAAAGTAATCTGGTTGCCATGCCAATCAGGTTTCTGGCCTTGTTATTGGGATAGGAACAACTTTTGATGCTTTCAAATACCTCATCCTGACTTGCTTGTGCTAAGGCCGAAATTGTTGGAAATTTCTCAAAAAACGCCGGCGTGATCATGTTTACGCGTTTATCTGTGCATTGTGCCGACAATATCACAGCAACGATCAACTGATAGGGATCAGCATATTCCAATTCCGTCTCGGCATCCGGGTTATGCTCCTGAAAATAGCGGATTACCTGTTCAAATCGCTCTTTCTTCGTCATCTTAAAGGTTTCCGCAAAGATATAGCTTTTCGCTTTTCGCTATTCGCTATTTCACTATTTGTATCTTTGCCCCCTATGACCCACCACGATTTCGACATCGCCATTGTTGGAGCTGGGCCTGCCGGCAGCACACTGGCATTAAGTCTGGCACATTCGGGATTGCGTATTGGCATATTCGATAGAGCAACGTTCCCCAGGGACGTTATCTGCGGAGATGCCCTTAGCGGTCAGGTGTTGAATGTATTAAAGAGAATGCCCGATAATATTTACCAGGATTTTCTCCGGGAGGTGCCTAAAACTCCCTCGTGGGGCATCCGGTTCCATTCTCCCGGGAATCATCCCCTGGAACTTCCCTATCGCGTTACCAGAAACCCCAGCGAAGACCCTCCAGGGTATATCTGTCCCAGGCTTCTGTTTGACCGGTTTCTTCAGAAGCGGCTCTCGATGTATCCCTCCATTCAGTTTTATGAAGGTGAGGCTGTAACTGCAGTGAAAAAGCTACCTGATGGCATCGAGTTACAAACAAGTCAGCGGGTAGTCAGAGTTCGGATGATTGCCGGTGCCGACGGAATCCATTCCCTTGTCAGAAAAAGTCTCAGCAACAGGGAGTTGGACAAATCATACTACTGCATGGCCGTCAGAGCCTATTTTGAGGGCGTGACCGGATTTCATCCCGAAAATTTTATCGACCTCTATTACCTGAAGGACCTGTTGCCTGCTTATCTGTGGGTTTTTCCGGAAGTGAATGGCCGTGCCAACGTAGGGTTAGGACTGCCCTACCCCATGGTGATCCGCGACCGACTCTCCCTGAAGCGGGTCCTTGAAGAATTGATAGCCAATGACCCTTTTATTTCCAAACGCTTTGTAAATGCGAAACAGGTAACCCCCATTCAGGCACGCGGACTGGCAGTTCACAGGAACCTGAAAGATCTGTCGGGCGACCGTTATTTGCTGATGGGAGATGCAGCTCTCGGTGTGGATCCCTTTTCGGGAGAGGGAATCGGTTTCGCTATGGCAAGTGCCGAATCGGCAGCTGCTGTGATTCTGGAATGTGCAAAAACGGGTAATTTTTCTTCTGCTATGAAATTGGATTACGAGCACCGTATTGCCAGGCGAACAAAAACCGAACACGATACCAGCGCCGCTATGCAACGGTATGCCAGGTATCCCTGGTTATTTAATATGGTAGTGCGGAAAGCAAATAGCAGCAAAGCATTCCAGGAATTGCTGGCTTCAGCTTTTACCAATGATAAGGTCAGAACGAAATTAGGAAACCCGCTGTTTTACCTGAGAATGTTGCTGGGTGGGTAATTCTCAGAATCCTTTTCCCAGGATATGGATAGCTCCGCGGTAGACTTCCTCCGCATACTGGCCCTGGCACCTCAGAATGTAGAAATAGACCCCATCCGGCAGGTTTTTTCCATCCCAGTCACCACTTTTGTAATTCGTTGCATTGTAGACTTTCTTTCCCGCACGGTCAAAGACCAGAAACTCGTTACTCAGGTAAGCATCCTCAAATGACAAGTTATCATAGCTCGTGCTTACCGGATCATTGTCCCGCAAGATTTTAATCTCGAATTTATCATTCCACCCATCTCCGTTGGGTGTGAATGCGTAGGGAATCTTCAGAAGGGCTGTGCGAATGGTGACAGAATCCTGCATCGTAGTGTCGCAATCATTCAGGTCGGTGATTTTCAGTGTGATGAGGAACTCTCCGTTCTTTTGATAGGTGTGCGTTGCCGGATTGATGTTTGGAATGGTATCCCCATCTCCGAAACGCCATACCCAGCTAACAACCGAATCGAGATACTCATCGGGAAATCGTACTGTTACATTGGGATTTGTCAGATAAAAAGTATCCCGGGGGGAGTTGTAATCATACAGGTATTTATTGAATGGAACATTCGGGGTTTCAAGGTAATCCACAAAAAAGGTGGAATCAATCTCGCAACCGTTGTTGTCGGTAACCCTTACAGTGTAATCGCGGTCGGGACATAAACCAAGAACGAGAGAATCCTGCATAAATCCTCCACCCCAGTAATAGATCAGTGGACGGTCACCGCCGGCAATACCAATCCCATATTGGGCCTTGCAGTTGGGGGAATAGGATCCGTCATCGTTCCGTGTCATCCGGCAGGAGACTTCGTTAATTCTTATTAGTTCACTGATATTCATAACAGAATGAACCCGAAGGTGTGCGCTGTTGCTGGTATCAACCTCTGTCCCACGGGTAGCAATGCAGTGGTATACACCTGTATCACTGTCCATTACACGGGGGAAAGCAAACGTATCGTTGATGGCACCAGGAATAACGATCCCATTTTTCAACCATTGAAATGTTGTGGGCCCCGATCCCTGCACACCAGCCACAAACGCCATACTATCACGGGCACACATCAGGGTATCGGATGGAGATACTACGCAGGTAATCTGACTGACTGCAAAGAGCGGGAGAATAAGCAAAAAAACAAGCAAAATTCGTTTCATCCGGATTGTTTCGATTGAAGGGGTAAAAATACGAATAAATCTATAACGAGAGAGGGGGAAAGATATTTCACTAGTATCCCCCGTGTGCCAGCATCATCAGTGTACAGGCATGCAACACCTCAATCCCCTTCTCCGCCAGCAATATTTCAAATTCCTTGTTTTCACTGCCCGGATTAAAAATAACACGCTTGGGGTTTAAGGTCAAAATGTAGTCGTAGTAGAACGGTTGGTTCTTCTTACCCACATACATCGTGACCGTATGAATGATCCCTATCTCAGGAAATGGCCGTGAAATAATTACTCCATGTACTTTGCCCTCCCGAAGTCCCAATGCATACACCTTAAAATGATGTACCACAAGAGACCGGATAGCCTTGTATGAATACCGGTCGGGATTGGTGGAAGCTCCGATCACAAGAGTCGATTTCTCCATTGTTAACATATTAACGCAAAAGTAGGAAAAAGCTCTTAAAGCACGACAAAAAGACCTAATGTATCTACTGGAACTGCCAAAAATTCTGTAATTTTAACACACATCCAGGTTGGCAGGGAATTTGACAAAGAGACCGAAAATGCCCCCCAACCCCCTAAAGGGGGAGCAAGTCCCCTTCAGGGGATTTAGGGGTATAAAGCGAAAAGCTAACAGCCAATTACCAAAATAACAAACAGAGATAGCAAAACATACCAATATGAACTTTAATAATTTCACAATCAAATCACAGGAGGCGGTTCAGAAGGCCGGGGAGATTGCCCAGGCATTTCAGCACCAGTCGATTGAAACCTCTCACCTGCTCAAAGGAATGCTTACAGTTGACGAGAATGTGATCCCTTACCTTTTAAAGAAGCTGAACGTCAATGTGCCAATCTTCACCAAGGCGCTCGACAAAATCATTGAATCCTACCCAAAAGTCTCCGGCGGGGAACCATTCCTCAGCCGCGAGGCAAACCAGGCGCTGCAAAAAGCAGTTGCCCTGAGCCAGGAGATGAAAGACGACTTCGTCTCGATTGAACACATGCTGGTGGGAATTCTCGCAGTGAATGATGCCACATCACGACTGATGAAGGACAACGGCATCGCGGAAAAAGACCTGATGGCCTCCATTAAGCAACTTCGCCAGGGCAGCAATGTCAAAAGTCAGTCGGCCGAAGAGAACTACAACGCTCTGAACCGTTACGCCCGCAATCTCAATGAGATGGCCCGGGAAGGGAAACTGGACCCGGTCATCGGACGGGATGAGGAGATCCGGCGTGTGTTGCAGATCCTCAGCAGACGCACCAAAAACAACCCGATCCTGATCGGGGAACCGGGTGTGGGAAAAACAGCCATTGCCGAAGGACTGGCCCACCGGATCATCGACGGGGATGTCCCCGAAAACCTGAAGAGCAAGCAGATCTACTCACTCGACATGGGAGCGCTCATGGCCGGGGCCAAATATCGGGGAGAGTTCGAAGAGCGTCTTAAAAGTGTGGTCAAGGAAGTGATCGGTTCCAACGGAGAGATCGTCCTTTTCATTGACGAGATCCACACCCTGGTTGGCGCCGGGGCAACCGAAGGAGCCATGGATGCCGCAAACATCCTGAAACCGGCCCTGGCCCGCGGAGAGTTAAGAGCCATCGGAGCAACAACGTTGAAGGAATACCAGAAGTATTTCGAGAAGGACAAAGCCCTGGAACGCCGTTTCCAGCCTGTAATGGTCAACGAGCCCGATACCCTGGATGCCATCAGCATCCTGCGCGGATTGAAGGAGCGCTATGAGACCCATCACCACGTGCGGATCAAGGATGACGCTATCATTGCTGCTGTTGAACTCTCACAACGATACATTTCCGACCGTTTCCTTCCTGACAAGGCCATCGACCTGATCGATGAAGCTGCGTCCAAACTGAGACTCGAGATAAATTCACTTCCGGAAGAGTTAGAGAAGATCGAACGGAAGATCCGCCAGTTGGAGATCGAGCGGGAAGCGATCAAACGGGAGAACGACAAGGAAAAGCTGAAAGAGCTGAATGAAGAGATTGCCAATCTGAGTGATGAACGGAACGAGATGAAAGCCAAATGGCAGGCTGAAAAAGAGCTGGTTGAGCAAATCCAGACAACGAAGAAAGAGATTGAAAATATGAAACTGGAGGCCGACCAGGCCGACCGTAACGGAGACCTGGGGCTTGTGGCAGAGATTCGTTATGGCAAAATACCTGCCGCAGAAAAGGCTATTGAGGAGTCCAAATCCAGATTATCTGAGATCCAGAAGGACTCCCCTATGGTGAACGAGGAGGTAGGAGCTGAAGAGATCGCTGATGTGGTTTCCCGTTGGACAGGCATCCCGGTCACACGGATGCTTCAGAGCGAACGCGAGAAACTGATGGATCTGGAAACAGAGCTCCACATGCGCGTAGTTGGACAGGAGGAGGCGATCAGCGCCATTTCCGATGCCATCCGCCGCAGCCGTGCCGGACTTCAAGATGTCCGTCGTCCGATTGGATCCTTCATCTTTCTTGGGACAACCGGAGTGGGAAAGACTGAATTGGCCAAAGCCCTTGCTGAATTTCTGTTCAACAACGAGAACAGTATGGTGCGGATCGACATGTCGGAGTACCAGGAGCGCCACACGGTAAGCCGCCTGATCGGAGCGCCTCCGGGGTATGTGGGATATGATGAGAGTGGTCAGCTCACGGAAGCCGTCAGGCGGAAGCCCTATTCTGTTGTCCTTCTGGATGAGATCGAAAAAGCCCATCCCGATGTCTTCAATATCCTGCTGCAAGTTTTAGATGACGGCCGTCTCACTGACAATAAGGGACGTACGGTCGATTTCAAGAACACTATCATCATCATGACCTCCAATATTGGGTCGCATATTATCCAGGAGAACCTGGAGAAGGTGAACAAGAACAACCGCGAAGAGATCCTGAATGATACCCGCAAACAGGTATTCGATTTGTTGAAGAAGACTATCCGTCCCGAATTCCTGAACCGGGTCGACGAAATCATCATGTTTCAGCCGCTCACCAAAGAGGAGATCATGGATGTAGTGAAGCTTCAGTTGGGAATTGTTGAGAAAATGCTGGAAAAGAACAATATTCGGCTATCAGCCACCGACAAAGCGATTGAATATATTGGTAATATCGGCTTTGACCCTCAATACGGCGCCCGGCCGATCAAACGGGTTCTCCAGAAACAGATCCTGAACGAGCTCTCCAAGATGATCCTCCAGGGAAAAGTGGACAAAGATTCGGAGATCGTTGTGGATGTGAATGACGGGGCACTGGTGTTTGAGAACCGATGATATCTGCGATACACGAGTCTACAGGGGCGGGTTTGGAACCCCACCCACGGTAGTGTCTGCAGGGGCGGGTTTGGAACCCCACCCACGGTAGTGTCTGCAGGGGCGGGTTTGGAACCCGCCCCTACATAAAAAATTATTACTTTTGACCATACATTAACAATGATTGCATGGACCCAAAACCCTCTCCCTCTGCCGTCTCCCGCCGCGATGCCCTCAAATGGATGGGTGTTGCCATCGGGGCCAGCTTTTTCCCTTTTTCTTCATGGGCAACCGATGAAATGGGTTATCCCATCATCCTGCCTGATAATCCCAAGCATGTCAAACTCAAAAAGCCGATTACTGCTATCACCTGCGGTGCCGGTGCAAGGGGGAATGTATATGGCAACTATGCCATCAAGTATCCCGACCAGCTAAAGATCGTTGGGGTGGCGGAACCAATTCCTTTAAGGATTGAGCGGTATTCAACCAAACATAGCATCCCGAAAGAGAACCAGTTCGTCACCTGGGAGCATGTCTTCAACCAGCCGAAGTTCGCCGATGCTATTATTGTGACCACTCCGGATGCCTTGCATTACGGACCTTGCATGCAGGCGTTGAAGATGGGTTATGATGTACTGCTGGAGAAACCGATCTCCCCTTCCGAACAGGAGTGCCGGGATATCCTGGAGCTTACCAAAAAAACCGGACAGATTGTGGCAGTCTGTCATGTACTTCGTTATGCCCCCTATTTCATCAAACTCAGAGAGTTGATGCAGCAAGGAGACATCGGAGAAATCATCAGCATTCAGCACATGGAGCCAATCCAGCATATCCATATGAGCCACTCCTATGTACGCGGCAACTGGCACAATTCAAAAGAGTCCACACCCATCATCCTGGCAAAGTCATGCCACGATCTTGATATTCTCAGATGGATGATCGGGAAACCTTCCCTGAAAATCCAGGCATTCGGGGATTTGAAGTGGTTTACCAAAGAAAATGCACCGGAGGGATGGACAGCCCGCTGTGCTGACGGATGCAAAGCCAGGCGGAAATGTCCGTACGAGGCAGAAAAGATATATACTCCAACAAGTGGCTGGAATTATGTGTTTGATTTACCGGATGACCCGAATGAGGTCCCCAAAGCTATCCGCCAGGCTTTGGAAACAACAAATTATGGCCGGTGTGTATACAACATGGACAATGACCAGTGCGATCACTATATTGCCAGCATCCAATTTGATGATAGCGTAACTGCTGCTTTCAGCATGGAAGCCTTCACCCCCTGGGGTGGAAGGCGCACCCGGGTAATGGGTAGCATGGGATTCATTGAAGGTGACATGTCAAAATTCACGATTTACGATTTCCAGACGAACAAATCGGAAACCATGCTGGCCAGTGAGCTGAATTCGAACCCCTCCAGCAAGTCGGGCCATGGCGGCGGCGACTGGCGACTGGTAGCCGACTGGCTCCAGGCCATTTACCAGCGGGACCCCGATCTGCTTACTTCCACCATTGACCAATCCATCGAAAGCCACATCATGGGCTTTATGGCGGAGAAGAGCAGGCTGAACGGGACAGTGGAGGATGTTGTGGTTTAGAGAGGTAGGGAAATAGAACACGGATCTCTTATCAGTGTCAATCCGTGTTTTCCGTGTGATCTGTGTTCCATTGGAAAGAAGCGAGGTAGCGAGGTAGCGAAATGATATAGCTCAGGGCTCAGAGCTCAAAAATTATTCATACCTTAGTGAACTGTTTTCCATAAACATCCTGCATGGAATCTAAACCCGTCTCCATTGTCTTTGCCGAGCTTCCGGGTTTCACCGGGTTAGCCGGCGACCTCCCTGTCAGAGAGTTCCAGGAGCTCCTGACCGGACTCCATGATCTGGTCCATGCCACTACCCGGGTTCACCATGGCAGGCTGACTTCCTTTTCAGGCGACGCCTTCCAGGTGCTCTTTTCAACAGGAAAAACCGAGACGAATCATACCATTGAAACGGTCCTGGAGTTCCGGGAAAGACTGGAAACATTTTTGGTTGAGAAGAATCTGCACACAGATGCCGGCTGCAAGGCAGGCATCGCATCAGGTCTGGCAACAGTGGCGGAGATTGGATCGGGAGCGGACAAAAGGTTTACGGTCATGGGACAGGCCGTACAATTTGCAAACCGCTTGTGTGAATGTGCCGAACCTGGTCAGATGCTGGTGAATGGGGATGTATTCACCGTGTCGAAAGACCAGTTTGAATTCAGCAAACTGGAGCCAATCCCACTGAGGGGATTAAAGGAAGCCCTGCCGGTATACGAACTGCTCGGAAGAAAACGGAAGAAAGTCTTTCCAGAAACCCGGCAGGAGCGGAAGATCGCCTCGGTGATGGTCGGACGGGAAGCGGAGTTCCGTATGCTTGAGGAGCAGGTACACAACCTGTTGAACGGACAGGGAGCGATTATCAATCTCGTGGGAAAGCCTGGGATCGGAAAATCAAGGCTGATCGCCGAGCTCAAAGCCCAGGAGTGGATCCGGAAAGCAGTGCTGCTGGAGGGTCGGGCGCAATCGATGGGACGGAACCTCAGCTTTCATCCCCTCATCTACATCCTGAAAACCTGGGCAGGCATCCTGGAAGAGGATCCTGCCTGTGTGGCCATGAGCAAATTGCATGATTCCATTCAGCGGGTGACCAAAGAGCAGGCCAGCGAGATATTCCCCTTCATCGCCACCATGATGGGGTTGCCTCTGGAAGGAAAGCACCGCGAACGGGTGTCCGGCATTGAAGGGGAACCGCTGGAAAAACTGATCCTGAAGAACCTGCGCAATCTCCTGGACAGCGCAGCCGCCGTCAGGCCCCTGGTCATCCTGCTCGAAGACCTCCACTGGGCCGACCGCTCCTCCATCCTCTTCCTCGAATCCCTGTTCCGGATGGTCCGTCAGCACCCGATCCTGTTCATCAACATCTTCCGGCCCGGGTACGAAGAGACAGGCGATTACCTGCTGAAATACCTGAAAGAGCAGTTGCCGGATCATCATTCAATGCTGACTCTGGAACCCCTGAACGAAAGCGAATCCGGGGAGTTGATCAGGAATCTGCTGAACCTGACCATACTTCCGGCTGGAGTCAATGACCTGATCATCCGGAAAACAGAAGGCAACCCCTTCTTCATCGAAGAGGTCATCCGTAGTTTCATTGATTCGGGGATCGTGGAGATCCATGAGAATGCATTCCGGGTTACCGACAGGATCCATGAGGCAGACATCCCGGCCAGCATCAACGAGGTGATCCTGGCCCGTATCGACAAGCTGGATGAAAAGACCCGTGAACTGCTGAAGACCGCTTCGGTCATCGGCCGAAACTTTTACTTCAAAGTACTGGAAGAGGCGGCCGACACCATCAGCGAACTTGACGAACGGCTGGAGTACCTGAAAGAGGTGCAGTTGATCAGTGAAAGCAAACAAAAAGAGGAGATCGAGTACCTGTTCAGACATGCCCTGGCACAGCAGGCTACCTATGAGTCCATCGTACTGAATTCAAAAAAAGAATTGCACCTGAAGATTGCCCGATCCATTGAGAAGGTCTTTGCCGGAAACCTGCCCGAGTTTTACGGCACGCTGGCGTATCATTATGAGAAGGCGGAGAATTGTGAGAAAGCGGGGGAATACCTCGTAAAAGCTGGTGATGAGGCAATGCGGACAGCGGCCATTTCTCAGGCCATTGATTTTATTCAACACGCCCTGGCTGTTTTCTCTTTGCACCGGT
>Ga0351834_1015_pt1 | contig 33791 bp, 37 predicted proteins | sample BONcelHFGM3001C6_FD_206754 | JGI IMG/M metagenome (GOLD analysis project Ga0351834, IMG submission 206754) | Enriched cells from coal bed in the Powder River Basin, Montana, United States - BONCAT cells FGM rep1 HSBNCT.FGM.300.1.C6 ... | reverse complement strand
CAACCGTGGTATGCCCGGGAGGCAGGAAGCCCTGAACGGCGTCCCGTGAGGCGGATTCCATCAGGGCTATCATCCATGGCGTGGAAAGGACATCGATCCCTCCCGAACCAACTGCGGAAGCGCTCATGTGGGATTCCACCGGCCTGGTCAGGAAATGTCTGGAGTTGAGAGCTTTGGCAATGTCCATTGTGTCTCCCTTCAGAAGCCTCCGGAAATATAGCTCTGTTCAGGTGAGAAGCCTTGCGCATTCCTCAGCCCTGCCGAACCTGTTCATGGCGGCGTTCATGACGGACTGCAGTTCCTCAAGCCTTTCCCTGCCGTCCGAGTCGGGTATCACGCCGCAGAGGAGAAGACCGGCAAGTCTTTCAGAGTCGTACAACGGCAACAGGGAGACTTCCAGAGGGAGCCCCAGAGGCGGTATTCCCGGGAAAATGGAGCGTGTGTTCACATAAAGGGGGGATCGGGACAGGAGATCGAGTCCAGGGAGTTCATTCATTGCGTCCGGAACCCCGTAGCCCGAGACGAGGGAGAATCCCTCCCCGACAAGTGAAAATACACCCGCAATCACATCTCCCGCTATCTCCCTGATGGCTTCCACGAGCACCGGGGCGGCTTCGGCAAGATCGAAGGTGGTGTTGATCCGCTCGAGGAACCTGAACCTGAAAGGAGGCTTCGATATCTCCATGAATGCGCCCTGGATTATCTCGAGAACCCTGGCGAGGCCCCCTCCCTGATTGATGGGAACCGCCGTGAGAAGTGTTTCTCCCGATGCGAGCCCTTCGGTGAGAAGGGAAACGGTGCGGTCTTCCTTGAGCGCCCTGCGAACAGGGCAGTTGTTCCGGCAGGGCAGGTCTTCGGAGAAGATGTCGAGACACGAGAGACCCCGCACCCTTTCAAGACTGAGGCCGAGGAAGACCTCGGCGGCGGGGTTCATCCAGACTATGCGAAGGGCATCGCTGTATGAGATGACCGGTTCGGAAACCGTTTCGAGTATGCCCAGCAGTGTGTCGGTATGGGTGAAGTCAGACAATGGAAAGTGACCCTTCTGCCCCTCCGGGTTTCACTTCATGTCGACTATGCGCAATCGGAGCGTAAGGCGCAATCCCTCAGTTGCCGCAGGAGTCAACCCCGCGCATTCTGCAGCAAGCCGGTACGGCATCGCACTCAAGAAGCATTGAGGTCATGGACTTCCATGAATCAAGGGTTTCGGGATTGATGCTGTAGTGAACGAAATTCCCATTCTTGCAGTCCAGGACGACTCCGCCGTCACGGAGCACCCTAAGGTGCTGCGAGACTGCCGCGGGAGACATATCGAGCTGCTTTGCAAGAGCGTTGACGCACATGGACCGTTCCTTCAGAAGTGTGACTATGCGCACTCGTGCATCCACTGAAAGGATCTTGAAAACTCTCGCCATCTCACGGGAATCCATCAAAACAGCGCCTTCCGATACGGGTCATCGTACCCTATCCTCCGCACGGGGCTTCGTCAAGAATTGAACCAGCCCCGTGTACGGGTGCAGAACCTCACCAGAAGCAGCATGACCGGAACTTCGATAAGCACCCCGACCACCGTTGCCAGAGCAGCGCCGGAGGAGAGCCCGAAAAGCATTGTTGCCGTTGCTATTGCGACCTCAAAGTGGTTTGATGCCCCTATCATGGCCGCGGGAGCTGCATCCTCGTACGAGAGCCTCATCCTGCGGGCCATGTAGTAGCCAAGCCCGAAGATCATCACGGTCTGTATGAAAAGGGGCACAGCGATCCACAGTATCGTCAGCGGATTCGACGCGATCACCTCGCCCTTGAAGCTGAAGAGGAGAACAAGGGTGAGAAGCAGGGCGCTTATGGTGACAGGCGTGAGGAAGTGGAGGAATCTCTTCTCGAACCACTCCCTGCCCCTGGCCGCGATGATCCATCGGCGGGAGAGGTAACCTGCCGCTAGTGGAAGTGCGACATAGATGCCTATGGAGAGAAGCAGCGCCTGCCACGGTATGGGCAGCCTGCCCACACCCAGCAGGAAGCCCCCCAGAATGCCGTAAAGCAGAAGCATGGTAAGCGAGTTGATGGCAACCATGACAAGTGTGAGGCCGTCGTTGCCCCGGGCGAGGTGGCTCCAGACCAGCACCATTGCAGTACAGGGCGCTATTCCCAACAGGATCGCCCCTGCCAGATAGCTGCGCCAGAGCGGTATCTCGAGCATGCGAACACCCTCTGAAAGCACCACGGTTCCGGCGCCATGGGTTGCTCCAACAGGAAGATCGAGCCCGAACGGCATTCGGACGAGGTCAGTTGCGTCGGGGCCTATGAAACCCTTGAACAGAAACCCAAGGAAGAGAAGGGCTATCCCGTACATGGTGAAAGGCTTCACGCACCAGTTGATGAAGAGAGTTAGAAGAACAGGCTTGCCATTCTTCCCGGCACGCACCACGCTGCCGAAATCTATCTTAACCATTATGGGGTACATCATCATGAACAGGCAGATGGCGATGGGAATGGAAACGACCGGAGCCCCTCCCACAGTTATCGACATGGAATCAAGGGTTCCGGCCAGGTCGGGGGCGGCCTTGCCCAGAAGGATCCCCGCGACGATACACAGTGCCACCCATACCGTAAGGTACTTTTCGAAAGGGTTGCCCATCCTTCTCTCAGTCATCGGCGCGCCTCCCTGTTTCGCATGAGCTTTTTGACAGTTTCTTGAAGACCTGCGTCATCCCCGAACCGTTCGACAACTCGGTGACGAAGTAGCGGGACAGGTGCTTCATGGCTCCGGTCTGGGGGGTGAGAACACTGTAGTGCATCCAGGTGCCCTGACGTCTGGCCTTTACAAGTCCGTTGGCCCGAAGAACACCAAGATGTCTCGACACCATGCTCTCTGAAAGCCCCATGGCTTCGGTCAGACGGCACACGCATGCTTCTCCCGACACTGTCAGGATGACCATGAGCTTCAGCCGGGTCAGGTCAGACAGAACCTTGAACAATCGCGCATCCCGTTCCATCGTCTTCCTTTCTTATATGCGTATATGTGCAACAACAAATATTACGATGACCGTGAAAAGTCAAGTCTGCAAAGTGTTTTCACCTTCTTTACATCAGACTGGATCCATGCATATTTACATGTCATTCATGGGAGGGACTGGTTGCGTTTGTCATGGCTGATGGAAGCCTGGAAGCGAGTGCTCGGCAGGTGAACCTCTTGCTTGTGGTGACGGTTATCGTATTCTCAGCCCATCTGATGGCTGATCAGCTGCAACTAAGGATCGGGATATACGAGAATCCTCCGAAGGTATTTACATCTGAGTCCGGTGATCCATCTGGAATATTCGTGGACATCATTGAAGCAATAGCAGAACTTGAAGGTTGGGAACTCTCTTATGTCCACGGTACCTGGATGGAAGGACTTAACCGGCTTGAAGCGGGCGAGATCGACCTGATGCCGGACGTGGCTTTCTCGGAAGCCCGCGGCAGTTTGTACAGATTTCACTCCGAACTCGTGTTGTCTGACTGGTTTCAGGTCTACGCGTCCCGGGAGAGTGGAATCCGGTCCATTCCCGACCTGGACGGGAAAAGAGTTGCGGTTCTGGAAGGATCCGTTCAGGAGGAGGCGTTTCTTCAGATTGTCGAGGGGTTCGATCTTGGGGTCACTCTTGTACCGCTCACGGACTACAGCGGCATGCTCGATTCGGTTTCAAATGGTTTTGTTGACGCCGCGATCATAAACCGTTACTTCGGATCACAGAATGCATGTGGATCCAGGCTTGTTGAAACCGCTGTCATCTTCCATCCCACACGGCTTTACTTCGCAGGCTCGCAGAATCTGTCCTACGATGTGTTGGACGCTCTTGACAGGCGACTTCTGGAAATGAAACGCGATCCGGGATCGGTGTACTATTCATCAATTGAACGCCTGACATCTCAGAGGCTTCCTGTTGCCGTTCCCGACTGGGTTCGGATCCTTCTGATCGCAGTCGCCATCGCCCTGGCCGTCAGTGTTGTCTCGGGTTTCATGCTAAAGCATCTTGTCAACTCAAGAACTCGCGAACTGAGGAATTTGAACAGATCCATGGAGGAAAGGATCTCTCAGAGAACCGCCGAACTTGAGATTGCCACTGAGAAAGCCATGGAATCGGACACACTTAAATCCGCTTTTCTTGCAACAATGAGCCACGAGCTTCGAACTCCACTGAACTCAATCATCGGTTTCACAGGTATTCTGCTTCAGGAGCTCGCAGGCCCTCTGAACGATGAACAGAGAAAACAGCTCGGGATGGTCCAGTCCAGCGCGAGACACCTTCTTGCATTGATCAACGATGTCCTTGACATCTCGAAAATTGAGGCAGGACAGCTGGAGTTGTCACCTTCAACATTCGACCCGAATGGTTCTGTGAGGGATATGGCCAACCTTGTGGCTCCCCTCGCACAGAAGAAGGGGCTTGATCTGCAGGTGGAACTGTCCCCCGAACCATATCCGATACTTACCGACAAGCGCAGGATGGAACAGATCATCCTCAACCTTCTAACCAACGCCGTCAAATTCACGGAACGCGGGACTGTAAAGGTTTCATGCGCTCCCATCGGAAACGGAGTTCGTATCTCGGTTTCGGACACCGGCGTCGGTATTGAGGAGAAGGACATGCCAGTTCTCTACAAACCGTTCCAGCAGATAGATTCAGGCCTCTCAAGAAAGCACGAGGGAACCGGGTTGGGACTGTCCATCTGCAAACGGATCATTGATATCATGGGGGGAAGCATAGACGTTCAAAGCACTCCCGGAGTCGGAAGCGTTTTTACCGTCATGATCCCCGGTATCTGAGGAGGTGAAGTGGACCGCATTCTTCTTCTGATTGAAGATAACCCCAACAACTCCTACCTTATGCGCTATCTTCTCGAAAAAGCCGGTTTCACTGTGCTGGAGGCCACCAGCGGAGTGGAGGGCATTGACCTGGCTCTGAGATACAAACCCGATGCTGTTCTGCTGGACATTCAGCTCCCGGAGATGAATGGATACGAGGTCCTGTCCGCCATGCGAAGCGATTGCGAGCTGTCAGGGATTCCTGTCATCGCGGTGACTTCCTACGCAATGGCCGGAGACAGGGAGAGGATCATGCACTCAGGTGCCGATGGTTACATCGAGAAGCCCATCGATCCCGATTCCTTCGTGGCAACAGTTTCCGCCAATCTGAGAAGCGTGCGCGAAAAGGGTGAACCGGTATGAAAGTCATGATCGTCGACGACAGCCAGGAGAACCGCTACCTTCTCCAGAGCGTTTTCAGGGGCGCCGGGCACTCGGCAGATTCTGCATCAAACGGTCAGGAGGCTCTGACCGCACTGCGTTCGGGTGGCTATGACCTGGTTGTGACCGACATTCTCATGCCGGTTATGGACGGTTTTGAGTTCTGCAGAAGGGTGCGGACAGACGAGAAACTGGGCAGCATTCCCCTGATCATTTACACTGCGACCTATACCGGTCCGCAGGACGAGGCTTTTTCCAGGGAGATTGGGGCGGACCTTTTCATTGTGAAGCCCTGCGATCCTCTGGTGTTTCTTGAAAGCGCCCAGAAGCTCGTTTCGGAATCATCCGAAGGAACCATCACAACCCGTCCCATACCGACCGGTGAGCAGGAGGTGTACAAGCTTTACAGCCAGCGCCTGGTCCGCAAACTGGAAGAGAAGAACCTCAGACTGGAAGCTGAGATTGCTGCAAGGACCAAGACCGAAGAAGCTCTGCAACGGTCAGAGGCAAAGTATAAAAGGCTGTTTGAGAATATGCGGGACGGCCTGGTGAACACCGATACGGGAGGTGTTATTCAGGACACCAGTGACTCTTTCGCGATCATGCTTGGTTTCGAACCCGGTGCATTGAAGGGATCACACATCCATATGTACCTGCAGGGCGCCCCGGAAGATCCGGAGCGGACGGTTATTGCGAAGCAGTTAAGATCCCGGGGCTTCACAGATGTTCATCGGGCAGAACTCAGGCGAAAAGATGGCTCCTTTCTTCATGCGGAAGTAAGAACAGTGATTGTTCCCGGGGAGCAAGGGGAGTCGGAAGGTGTATGGTCAATTGTCAGGGATGTGACCGATGCCGTGAATGCCGAGGAGAAGCGCAAATCACTTGAACTCGATCTTTATCAGGCCCAGAAGATGGAGACCGTTGGCAGGCTTGCGGGCGGAATTGCCCACGATTTCAACAATCTGCTAACGGTTATCCTGGGATACGCCGAGATGCTCATCGGGACCAACACCTTTGATGATCACAGCCGGGAACATCTCGGGTTGATACATCATGCCGCCCTGAAGGCCCGTGATCTCACCAGGAACCTTTTGTCCTTCAGCAGGAGGAAGCTTTTCAACTTGTCTCCTGTTGATGTAAATGAAGTGGTGAAAGACTTCAGCAGGTTGCTCGAGAGGATTGTGGGAGAAGAAACGGAGTTCAGGCTGGCATTGAACCCGACTCCCCTGGTGGTGCTTGGTGACAGAAGCCAGCTTGATCAGGTACTTATGAACCTGGTTGTCAACGCCCGCGATTCCATGACGAAAGGGGGGGTTCTCACGGTGGAGACCGGTGTCGCCAACCGTAACGGATCCACCGGGCTCGAAGGGGATTACGCGACGATAAAAGTAAGTGACACCGGGTGTGGAATGGACGAGGAAACCGTTTCACACATCTTTGAACCATTCTTCTCCACCAAAAGCAGAGACAAGGGAACCGGTTTGGGGCTCGCGACGACCTACGGAATCGTCAACCAGCATGGGGGAAGCATTAGCGTCAACACCAAACCGGGACACGGGACCTCCATGGTCGTGTTTCTTCCAGTTACAAACCAGACGATCAGCTTGTCGGAAGGAGACACTCCCGAAGGCGCTCTTCCCGATGGCTCTGCAACAATACTTGTCATGGAGGACGATCCGGTTGTCCGAAGCCTTTCGGTACAGCTTCTCCGCAGCAACGGCTACGATGTTATCGAAGCATCCGACTCTCACGAAGCAGTGGCGATGTGTGCCTCTTACGAGGGTCCGCTTCATCTCATCCTTTCCGATCTTGTAATGCCGGGGATGAGTGGAATTGAAGCTTGCGAAGAGATAAGGAAGCTTCACCCGGAGACAAGGGTGCTGTTCATGTCGGGGTACGAAGAGGAAGCAAACGCCTCCAGAATAGTAGGCTGGAAACCGGAAGGATTCATCCAGAAACCCTTCACGATCAGCAACCTTCTCGACAAGTGCAGGCAGATTCTGGGGCACGGTTGACACCTTCAAGCTGTGGAAGTCTTTGACATGGCGCACAGAGTTTCGGGGATGCATTGACAAACATGATAGCGTATGCGCAGATTCTTAACTACTTGATCGACAGGAGTCCGCGTTGAACGAACCCGTTGTCATGGCCGAGGGTCTTCGAAAAAGCTTCGGAGACGTTGTGGCCGTTGAAGATGTTTCCTTCTCGATAGAACCCGGGGAGTTCTTCGGGTTTCTCGGTCCCAACGGAGCCGGTAAAACGACCACTATCAACATGCTCACCGGGCTTGCCCGACCTGATTCGGGCCGTCTTTCGATAGCCGGGATCGAATGTGCGGGGAATGTGAAGGCCGCACAGCACCTCATCGGTGTTGTCCCCGATGAGAGCAACCTTTACCCCGAACTCACGGGGTTCGGGAACCTGGCATTCTGCGGAGCGCTTTACGGGATGGAGAGGAGGGCTCGGGAGGAGAGGGCCTCTCTTCTGCTCGAGTCATTCGGTCTCTCCGAAGCCGGACACAGGAAGTTCGGGGGCTACTCCAGAGGGATGAAGCGAAAACTCACCATTGCCGCGGGAATAGTTCACGAACCATCCATCCTTTTCCTTGACGAACCCACCACCGGAATTGATGTGGAGAGCGCGAGGCACATAAGAAAACTCCTTTCCGACCTGCACGGAACCGGGACAACCGTCTTTCTCACCACTCACTACATCGAAGAGGCGGAAAGGCTTTGCGGGCGCATAGCGTTCATCGTGAAGGGCAGGGTTGTCCGGCTCGATTCGCTCGCAAACCTTCTTGCTCCGGTGAAGGGGATCTGCATTCTCAGGGTGCAGTGTTCGAAAGACCCTGATGAATCACTCCTGGCAGACCTCCGCATGTCCTTTCCCGGTTACGCTTTCAGCGCGGAGAAGGGGAATGCCCTTTCAGTCAACTCCGAAGAGGCCTTTCCCATCTCGCCCCTGGTCAGTCTTCTCGAGCAGCGCGGGTACTCCGTCCTCGAAGCTGTCAGGAGAAAACCTTCCCTCGAGGATGTATTTGTCTCGGTGACAGGCATCGGAAGCGAACAGATGAAGAAGGAGGGAAAGAAGTGAAACCCTGGGTACCACTTCTCGCCATTCTCTCCAAAGACATGAAGGCCTATTACCTGAAGCCTCCAAACATCAGCTGGGGACTGATCTTTCCATTTGCCTGGACCGGGATGTTCTTCATACGCTCAGGTGGAGGCATCGGGGGCATAATGGACCTGCTTCCAGGTGTTACGGCGCTCTCGATCCTTTTTGGAACAACATCGATGCTTGCGGTAACAGTTACGTTCGAGAAGAAAAGCCGTTCCTTCGACAGGCTCCTTCTCTCCCCGATATCGCTTGAGACACTGATGCTTGCAAAAACCTCGGGCGCGATCCTCTTCGGCGTTGCCAACGCCATTGTTCCTGTTCTCATGGCCATGTTGTTCACCGATGTTTCGGGAATCCACTGGCCCCTCTTCGCTGCCGCCGCTCTCCTTATCGCAGTGGTTTCGGCATTTCTCGGGCTTTTCGTGGCCGTTGCGGTCAGCGAAGTGTTTGAAGCCCAGACCTTCTCGAACTTCATTCGGTTCCCGATGGTCTTTTTGTGCGGCCTTTTCTTTCCCGTCCAGGACCTGCCGTTTTTCCTCCGACCACTCTCCTATGCCCTTCCGATAACTTACGGGGCCGATCTTCTCCGAAGGGCGATCCTGGGAACCGGAATAATGAACCCATGGATGAACATCGGGATTCTGACGGGATTCTGTACCGTGCTCTTTCTGCTGACCGTTAAAAACGTCAGACGCAGGTGGATCTCTTAGGGCACTCCATGAATTTGGCGTCGGCCCTTACCACCACGGTACCACCGGTGGATATCTCCGACTCGAGAAGATGAACGGGAGGCCTTGAAGAGCGAACCCGGGCGTGTATCTCAAGGGGAACTCCGAAGGGTACTGACTGCAGATACCTTATGTGAAGGTCTCCTGTCAACGCCCTGATGCCCCTGTGAAAGAGGCAATGGGTCATTGCCGAGTCCAGCAGGGAAGCAAGGATCCCCCCATGGACAATGCCGTCGTATCCCTGGAGTTCCGGAGGAGCGGTGTAGTGTGCATTCACACCGCCATCCTCCGATGCTTCGAATGCAAGGTGCAGTGACCTGGGGTTCATGCTGCCGCAGAACAGGCAGTGGGCATGGCCGGTCGACAGCTGTCTGTCAGTGGTCACACGCATTTCCCCCGAGTTTCAGGCTTCCCGCCAGAAAGTCTTTGACAAGGGTTTCGGGGGTTTCAGCGGAGGCTCCCACGACCACCTTGATCCCCTGCTGCGTGAACAGGTCCTGCGCTCTCTGTCCCATGCCTCCCGCAATGATCACAGTGGCACCCTTCCCGGCAAGCCAGGGGGGGAGAAGACCGGGCTGGTGTGCCGGGGCGGGAACGTCGTTTCTGCCCCTGATACAACCCGACTCGGCATCAACATCGACCAGGGCAAAGCTTTCGCAATGCCCGAAATGCATGGCGAGCCTGCCGTCAGCCAGAGGGATGGCAATTTTCATACTGTCAGTTCCTTCCGTTATGCTCATGTCTGAAAGCCAAGGTTATCCCATATCCCTGCCATATCATACGCACTCGGTGCATCCGTTTCCACAACGGCCTTTCCGTTCATCTGAGCTTCTGTCACTCCCGGATCGTACCTGATCCTTCCCGCCAGTTTCGCGCCTGACGCAACCGCTTCCCTCTCCACCCGCCGGGTGATCCCGGGGTTTATGTCCCACTTGTTCATGGCCACCCATGTCGGGATCCGAAAATGGGCAGTGAGTTCCATGACCCTTTTCAGATCGTGCTCTCCTGACAGTGTGGGCTCGGTGACAACAAGAACCAGGTCTGCCCCGGTTACGGAGGCTATCACCGGGCAACCGATGCCCGGAGGGCCGTCGACAATAATGATCGAGCGGTCATCGGCGTTTGCCACCCGTCTGGCCTCGCTTCTCACAAGCGAAACCAGTCTGCCCGAGTTTTCCGCAGCTGTGCCAAGGCGTCCATGAACCATTGGGCCAACCCTCGTGTCAGAAACCATCCACTGCCCGCAATGCCTCTCCGGGAAATCGATGGCTCCCGCAGGACAGAAACGCACGCATACTCCGCAACCTTCGCAGGACGTTGGGTCGATGAAAAAGACCGAATCTCCCGGTGCGGTGTCCACCCTTCCCACTGCTTCGAACCTGCACAGACTGCGGCATGTTCCGCAGACTGTGCAGACCTCGCTACGTATCAACGCCTGGTGACCGCTGTAGAACTCGTTCCGTTCCCTGACAACGGGTGAAAAGACAAGGTGAAGGTCAGCCGCGTCGACATCGCAATCCGCGATGACGGGGCGGTCTGCAAGCACCCCAAGGGACGCGGCGACACTGGTTTTTCCCGTCCCGCCCTTGCCGCTTATCACAACAAGCTCCCTCATCAGCGTTTCTCCATTTCCCGGCGCAGGGCCGCGAACAACCCTGCATACTCCGGAAGGGCATCCACCATCAGCTCTCCCCGGGAGTAGGCCTCGGCTATCCTGCGATCATCCGGTATCTCCAGAAGAACCTGAATGTTCTCCCTGCCGCAATAGCTGTGAACACGGTCATCGCCGATCCCTAGGCGGTTAACCACCACGCCGAAGGGTATTCCCAGCTCCCTGGCCGTGTCCACCGCAAGTGTCAGGTCATGCAGACCGAAAGGGGTCGGCTCGGTGACAAGTATCACGAAATCCGCATCCTTCATCGTGGTGACAACCGGGCAGGAGGTTCCCGGAGGCGAGTCGAGTATTGCCGGAACGCCTTTTTTCACGTGTGACTTCAAACGCCGGATGAGTGGGGGGGCCATTGCGCCGCCGACATCCAGGATTCCCTCCATGAGGGTGATACTCCCTGAGCGTGAAGTGACAATGGTTCCTATGCGATTCTCCACCTCTGAGATCGCCCCTGTGGGACAGACATGTGAACAGCCTCCGCAACCGTGGCACATCCTGACAAAGACCATTGCCTTCCCGGCGGCGCACGCAATGGCGCTGTACTCGCAGAACCTTGCGCACTCGCCGCATCCGTTGCACAGGGCTTCGTTCACTTCGGGGACAGGGATGGTCACGATCAGGCTGTCAAGGATCGTTCCGCCCAGGAAGAGACGGGCGTTGGGAGCTTCGACATCGCAGTCCAGCAGTTGGACCGGCTCGCCCCATGCCCTGGCGAGGTTCACGGCAACCGTTGTTTTGCCGGTGCCTCCCTTGCCTGACGCCACGACCACCCTCACCTGTTCTCCCTTAGAAAGAACAGCTTGCAGAAACAGTGTCCTTCAGTTTCGATCTCGCTCTTCCATTCAGGGCAGGGGCAGACCACATCCCTGCCGGGGGCAAGAGGGTGAGACTGCTTGCACGGACAGAACCTCTTTCCGGCGAGCACCAGGTTTTCCGTCATGAGGCCGACGACTTTTTCAAGCCTCTCGCCATCCGGGTTCAGAACGTAGCCGGCCCTGTTCGCGATATCTTCCAGTTCCATTCTGAGAGCTTCATACTCGGCATCTCGAGTGGTCCATTGGTTCATACCCAGTGGCTTTCGCTGTCGGCCGATACTGCGGCGGTGAGTTCTCCGTTCTGAAAGGCTTTCAGCGCCTGGGAAACCGTGGTCAGGTCAGTGTTGTAGACCTTGATGCCAGCCCTGGAAAGAACTGTGAAGGCCTTGGGGCCGCAGTGGCCGGTAACAAGGGCCTCCACTCCAAGGGTTGCCAGGTTCTGCGCGGCCTGTATGCCCGCGCCCTGAACGGCGTTGAGGTTCCGGGTGTTGCTGAAGGCTTCGAAAGAGTTCGTCTCGGTGTCGTGCACCAGAAAGCCCGTGGCTCTTCCGAACCTCGGGTCGAGGGGCGAATCGGGCGAGTCGCCCGTGGTCGTAAATGCGATTTTCAACTTCGTTCTCCTTTGATTGGGAGCCGTCCGGAGTTGAAAACCCCGGACGACTCCAGCCGCGGCCTACTTCCCGGCCTTCTCATCGAAACCGGAGAGGCGTTTCCGTATCGATTCGAGTTCGGCCTGCAGAGCGTCGGCACGGCTTTTCAGGTAATTGTGCTCGTCTTCAGGAACGGGGGCAGCTCCCCGAACTGGGTTTCCAAAAAACCATCCCCGTCCGCGGCCCATGCCCCTGAGCCCCAATCCTGCCCCAGAGCAGATGCCCATCCTTCTTCCAGTCATCGCACCCATTCCTGTTGGTCCTGTTCCGTCTCTTCCCGGCATTTTACTGCCTCCCTTCAAATTCTCTTACCATTTCAGCGCCGCAGACCGGACACTGCATTTTCACACAGGGGATGCCTCGCACGTGAGACTCCCGATGCCTGCAAGCCGGGCAGAGGCAAAAGCCCTCCGCTCTTCCCCGCCCTTTTTTTCCGTTCCCAGCTGAACCGCCGCCTTTTCCGAACCTCCCGAAGCCTCCACACCCCGGCATGAGAAGTGTGCTGTCGGGGAGCCTGCCCTCGAACCAGGCCCGAATGACCGTTTCGAGGTCGCCGGCGACAAAAGGCATGACTTTTATGCCCTGGGCGTTCAGCAACAGCAGAAGCCCGTTTGAAATCGCCCCGCAGACAAGGGCGTCGACTCGCATCTCCCTCAGAAACAGCGCGATTCCCGAAGGATGGTCGGCGGGGAGTGCAAGGAGCTTCCTTTCCGGGGCGCCGGCCCCAGCGGTTTCAACGATGCAGACGGTTCCCGCCACATCCATGACTGGCGCTATCCGGTTCATCCAGACTGAAAATGCGGTAACATTCACTGCTCACTTCCCTTCACGACATTCCTTTAGCAAGGGAGGTGCCAGCCCCGGAACGGTCCAACATTATCGTATATACTAGATATACAACATTATAGAGATGTTTGACAAAACATGAATAGTAGCATAAATGCATCTATACAAGCAAAAAGATGTGCAATAGTGCTACTGTTAAGGCTTGTTGCCTGAGCGGCCATCTTTTTCGGGAAGCGTCATCCCAAGCCTTTTCATTTTTCTGAAGAGCGTGGTCTTGTGGATTCCGAGTTCTCTCGCTGCCGCTGTTCTGTTGAAGTCGTTCCTTTCGAGGGCCGCGGTGATCATCCGTGCGTCAAGGAGTTGATGAGCCCTGAGGTTGCCGGGATCTATCGCGGAAAGTACAGACGCTGCAGTGAGTTCGTCTGGGAGGTGACCTATGCCTATGTATCCTTCGCTGCACATCACGAAGGCGCGCTCCACAACGTTTTCAAGCTCCCTGATGTTCCCTGGCCAGTCATGTGCCATGAAAAGCGAAAGGGCTTCGGACGAAATCCCCCGGATGTTCCTGCCGTGCAGCAGATTGAACTTTTCAACAAAGCCTGCTGCGAGGAGGGGAATATCCTCCTTCCTGCGGCGCAGGGGGGGAAGATCTATCCGCACCACGTTCACCCGGTAGTAAAGGTCTTCACGGAACCTCCCGGCACTGACCTCTTCCCGCAGATCGGCATTGGTGGCGGCTATCATCCTGGCGTCGGTGGTCTCCTGGCCAACAGAGCCGAGGGGCTCGAAAGTCTTGTCCTGAAGAACACGAAGAAGCCTTGTCTGAAGGGCGGGGCTGACTTCGCCTATCTCATCGAGAAAGAGCGTCCCGCCTCTGGCCAGAGCGAAGCGCCCCGGCTTGTCCCTGTTCGCCCCGGTAAAAGCGCCGGCCTTGTACCCGAACAGCTCGGACTCAAGCAGGGTGTCCGGCAGGGCACCGCAGTTCACCGCAACGAAGGGACCATTGCCGCGGGGGCCGAGTGAATGAATTGTCCTGGCGAGGAGTTCCTTCCCTGTTCCAGTCTCGCCCTGAATGAGAACCGTGCTTGGACTGGAGGCGACTGCGGGAATCATCTCGAAAACCCTCTCCATCAGAGGGCTTCTGCTGACGATGCTGCCGGTTCTGCCCCTGCCCTCAAGCTCATGCCTGAGGGCTTCAACCTCGGAAAGGTCCCTGAATATCTCCACCCCGCCGGTGATCCGGCTGTCGGCGTCCACAAGCACAGCCGTAGATGTGCTTACAGGGACCCTGTTCCCGTCGCTTCTGATTATGTACCCCGACTTGCCTATCACAGGTCTGCCTGTTCGCATCGTCTCCCGGAGGGCACAGCGGGATTCGCACATGCTCGAGCGGAACACGTCCGAACAGAGCCTTCCGATTGCTTCCTGCCTGTCAACGCCTGTGATCAGCTGGGCTGCCCGGTTGAAGGAGGTGATCCTCCATTCAGGATCAACCGTGAAAACACCGTCTGAGATGCTTTCAAGAATGGCTTCGGTGAGTGCCGAACCTTTGGATTCGTCACTTCGATCGTTCATGGAACCACTCCCTCATTCAGTTACAGGGCGCGGCCAAAGGATCGGGCGAACGCCTGCCCAAACATATCTCACCGATGCACGTCGCGAAACCCTGCCAGAAGATGAACCTGGTCTTGACAAATATTAGGCTTGCCTAAATATTTTGAGCCTACACAGATCGAAAATGGAGGAACAGCTCTGACCGCCACTCTGACAGCAAGCCTGGAAGACTACCTCGAAGCCATTTTCCTGATCATTTCGGAAAAGGACGCCGTGCGTCCCAAAGACCTGGCTGCCCGGCTCCGGGTGACCGGGGCATCCGTTACGGGAGCCCTCAGGTCCCTGGCCTTGAGGGAACTGATCAACTACGCACCCTACGACGAGATAACGCTCACCAGCGCGGGAATGGCCGCCGCAAAGGACGTCGTAAGGCGTCACGAGGTGTTGCGGGATTTCTTCGTAAAGGTTCTGGCGGTCGAGGAATCCCATGCGGATCAGGCGGCATGCCGAATGGAGCATTCGATTCCCCGCGACATACTCGAAAGGTTCGTGAGATTCGTGGAGTTCGTCGACCTGTGTCCCAGGGGGGGAACCAACTGGATCGAGGGTTTCAACTATCAGTGCGATCACGGGCAGAACCCCGGGCAGTGCGAGAAGTGCGTCACCGGAGTACTTGAGAAAGTAAGGGCCGCAACAGAGAACAAGGGAGAAGAAGTGTCACAGAGACTGAGAGACATGAAGCCCGGCCAGAAGGGCAAAGTTTCGGCAATTGGGCCGAACACGGCTGCAGTGCGCAGAATGGTGGAGATGGGGGTCACAAAAGGCACCCTCATAGAGGTTGAAAGGATCGCACCGCTTGGTGACCCGATCGAGATAAAAGTAATGGGATACCATCTCTCGCTCAGGCGCCAAGAAGCCGACGGCATCCAGATCGAGAGGATCTGACACATATGCCCCTCACAATCGTACAGCCCGGCAGGTCCGTTCGAATCGTGTCCGTCAACGCCGGACAAGGGCTTCAGGGAAGGCTGTCCGCCATGGGCCTCGTTCCCGGCGCAGAAGTCACCGTTCTTCAGAACTGCCTTCGGGGGCCGTTCCTTCTCGGTCTCGGAGGCGGCCGGATTGCCTTGGGGCGAGGCGTTGCGAACAGGATCGTTGTCGAGTGAGTTTTTTTGGGAATCATTTTAGGCAAGCCTAAAATACATCCTCATCAATGGAGGGAGGAGGGCTGAATGAGATCCGTACTGAAAGTAGCGCTGGCGGGCAACCCGAACTCGGGCAAGACAACGGTCTTCAACGGCTTGACCGGAGCCAGACAGCACGTTGGAAACTATCCCGGGGTTACCGTTGAAAGGAAGGAAGGCACCGTTCGTCACGCCGGCACGGAGATGAAGTTGGTTGACCTTCCCGGAACCTACAGTCTCACCGCTTACTCCGATGAGGAGATTGTAGCCCGCGACTTCATCATCAACGAGAACCCCGATGTCGTTGTGGACATCATCGACGCATCCAATCTGGAGAGGAACCTGTACCTTGCCGTTCAGCTCATGGAGATGGGGGCGCCCCTGCTTCTCTGCTTCAACATGAGCGACATTGCAGCAGCCCGTGGCTTCAGGTTCGACCTCGGGAAGCTCTCCCGTTTTTTCGGCGCGCCGATAGTCGAGACAACGGGTCACAGGGGAGAGGGGTTCAAGAAGCTTCTGGACGACGTTACGGACGTTGCGCTGAGAGGGGCTGCAGAAGCCAGGAAAACCATCAACTACGGGACCGAGATCGAGAAGGAGCTTTCGGTCCTGGAGCTGCTTGTAAGAACGGAATGCAGCGCTTCGGAAAGGTACGATGCCAGGTGGATTGCCCTGAAGCTCCTGGAGGATGACAGGGAATTGAAGGCCCTCGTCGCCTCTCCTGTCATTGATGCGCAGGTGAAGAAGAGTTCGGCCAGGCTTTCGGCGATACTTGGCGAAGACCCCGAGACCGCGATAGCCGGAAGCAGGTACGGCTTCATCTCGGGTGCGTGCCAGGAATCGGTGGTCTCCACCATAGAGTCCCGGCATTCCTCATCGGACCGGATCGACTCGGTCGTCACCAACCGGGTACTGGGCATACCCCTGTTTCTCGGCATGATGTTCCTTGTGTTCCATCTAACTTTCACAGTTGGCGACCCGCTCATGGGGCTCATTGAAACAGGCTTCGGCTTGCTGGGGGATACCGTGCGAGGCTTCTGGCCCCAGGGTTCCAGCAGCCTTCTGCAGTCACTTATCGTGGATGGGATCATCGGGGGAGTTGGTGGTGTGGTAGTGTTCCTTCCCAACATCCTTCTGCTCTTCCTTGCGATCTCCATACTGGAAGATTCGGGCTACATGGCCAGGGCCGCCTTCATCATGGACAGGCTGATGCACGGGATCGGTCTTCACGGGAAGAGCTTCATCCCCATGCTCATCGGGTTCGGCTGCACCGTTCCCGCCATAATGGCTACACGTACGCTTGAGAACAGAAGGGACAGGATTGCCACGATGATGGTGGCACCCCTCATGAGCTGCGGTGCGCGTCTTCCCATCTACGCCCTGATCATACCGGCGTTCTTCCCGGGGCACTGGCACGCCCCGCTACTGTGGATCATCTACGTCACGGGGATGCTTCTTGCGATCCTCTCCGCGAAGCTTCTCAGAACCACCATCCTGAAAGGCGAGTCGGTTCCCTTCGTGATGGAGCTTCCCCCTTACCGCATGCCGACCCTCAAGGGAGTTCTCATCCACATGTGGGAGAGGGGCGGGCTCTATCTTAAAAAGGCAGGAACCATCATTCTGGGCGTGTCGGTCATTCTCTGGGCCCTGACGGCCTTTCCCCGTCAGACCGAAGCGGATGCTTCCCTGTTTGAAGCGGAAAGGGAAGAACTCCTTGCCGCGAACGATGGTGATGAAGAAGAGGTACAGAGTCTTCTGGAAGCAGTGGGTTTCAGGGAAAGCGAAGCTGTCCTCAGGCAAAGCTACGCCGGAAGGATCGGAAGCGCGATCGAGCCTGTCATAAGCCCCATGGGATTCGACTGGAGAATCGGCACTGCCCTGATGGGTGCCTTCGCCGCCAAGGAAGTGTTCGTTGCGCAGTTGGGTATCGTCTACTCGGTTGGCGAGGCCGATGAGGGATCTGAAACCCTCCGGGAGAAACTGCGGGAGAACTACAGCCCACTCGTTGCCCTGTGCATAATGCTGTTCTGCCTGATAAGCGCTCCGTGCATGGCTACGATCGCCGTGACGAAGAGGGAAAGCAATTCCTGGGCTTGGGCCCTGTTTCAGCTGGGAGGGCTGACACTTCTTGCATGGCTTTTCACTGCGGCGGTGTTCCAGCTGGGAACCCTGCTGAAGATCGGAACCTGATTCATGGGAGGGTATGGGATGGAAACAGTCATAGTTGTTCTGATCCTGGCGGCAGCCCTTGTTTTCGCCGGGAGGTCCCTGCTGAATACACTCAACGGCAGATCGGACTGCGCGGGTGCCTGCCCGGGATGCGCCATGAAATGCAGCGAAGTGAAGAAGGGACAATGAGACATTGGGGCACCGGCAAAAGCGGAAGACTATCAAATCATTTCAGAACAACACCACTGTTCCCGGAACGCTGTGCATGTAGGATCCGCCGGCCGACCCCGGTCTACGAAAAACTAAGGCAGGATCACCATTGCCGCATGGGTCGTGAACCGACCCTGTGAAGCGGTCACCCGGTACACCCCGGCGGGAAGGCCGGATACAGCAAAAGGCTCTGAGTTCACGACTGTTTCGCGCCGGACGACCCTGCCGGAAACGTCAATGATCGCGTTGCTTACCGGTCCATCCGGGCACTCCGGCTCAATGAAGAACGTGCCCGTTGCCGGCACGGGATGGACCCCAAGGGTCAGCCCGCCCTCGACGGGAGCCGTGACGGAACCCGCAGCTCCGGTTCCTTCACCCTCGGTGAGCACCACGAACGCAGCCGCTGCCAGGTCGTCGTAGACCTCCACGATGCCTGATGGCCAGTAAACCGTGACAACGAAGGGCGACACGCTGTCCCCAAGGCCCAATCCCACGACCCGGCTGTCGCAATCTCCCATTCCGTGGCCGCCGTCAACCCTGGCGTACGTTGTCACGCCGCTGGAAACGCATTTCACCACTGCGCCTATTGCGCTTCGGTTGGACACTGTACCCACAAGGCTGATGCGGATCCACTGATTCGTAACGCCCTCACACCGCAGCAGCCTGTTGCCGAAATGGGTCGCCAGGAAGACATCGATATCGCCGTCATTGTCGTAATCCGCAAAACCTGTCCCGAAGGGGTCTGGAGGGGAGGTAAGGGTCATGGCCGGAGCGACGTCACTGAAGGTCCCGTTGCCGTTGTTGCGGTAGAGCCTGTTCGAGTGAACGTGGTTGGAGCTGAAGATATCGACCAGGCCGTCGTAGTCTATGTCTATGAAAGTGGCCGTACGGCCGTCGCCCACATCGCCGACCCCTGCGGCCACGGTGACATCCGTGAATGTCCCGTTGCCGAGATTTCGGTAGAGCTTGTTGGAGGGGCTGTTGATGTTCACGCTGTAAAGGTCGAAAAGGCCGTCTCCGTCGAAGTCCCCCGCGCAGACGCCCGAAGTGCCGCCGGGGTCGTTCACCCCCGCAGCTGCGGCGACCTCGGTGAAGGTGCCGTTGCCCTGATTGCGGTAAAGCAGGTTGGCACCGCTTCTGCCGATGTAGCAGTCTTCGCGGCCGTCATTGTCGTAGTCGAACCATGCGCAGGTCTTTCCTCCGGTCGGGATGCCGGCTGATGATGCACACTCTTCGAATGTGCCGTTTCCCATGTTCCTGAACAGGTGGTTGGTGGTTCCACACGCGAACAGGTCAAGCATGCCGTCGCTGTTGTAGTCCACCCATGCAGCGCGCCAGAAGTAGGTCCCGTAGATGCCGGCAGCGGCGCTTACATCCTGGAACTGCATGTTCCCAAGGTTTCGGAACAGCCTGGTCTGCAGGTAGCCGAAGGAGATCATCGCAATATCATCCAGACCATCATTGTCGTAGTCGCCCACGGCGAAGTTCCGGGCTTCGCCGGTTATCCCCGATGAACCCGTAACATCAGTGAAGATGCTGCCGTCGTTCCTGTAAAGGCGAACCTGCTTGGGATTTGTGGATGTCGACACAAGAAGGTCCATGTCGCCGTCGGCGTCGAAGTCGCCCCATGCCGTGCCACTTCCCAGGCCTGGCACACTGATGCCCATCTGGGCAGTTACATCGGTGTATGTCTGTATGGCCGCAGCGTCGGGGGAGAGAATGAGAATGGTGAAGACAGTGATGGTTGTGTGAAGGGTAACACCGAACGACATGGTGCCTCCAATCCGAAGCTTCGACAGACCGCCGGAAGCCATACGGGAATGCATGCCAACGATGTCGGGAGTTGCGGGGCATGTCAACGAAAGATGCCCCGCAGAGGATCAGAGAATGAACTCCGGGCCGGTCGGGAGCTACTCACTTCAGCGTCCCAAGGATGGAACGACCCGTCTGCAGGTCCGTCAGGCCGGAAGGTTTGATGGAAAGAGCGAAGGGAGAAGAAAGGCACCTGATGTGACAACCGATGCAAACTCAGTGTTGACCGGCTTGCCTGCCCAAAAGGCCAATGGGTATGAAAACAGCCTGTGGACCGGAGGAGTACGGACCCACTTCGTAGGATGAGAAAGACACACTGAAACCGGTGAGCGCTCCGGTCGAGTCCGGTACGGGTACAAGATTCGAGTAGTTGTCCCAGGTCGGGCCTGCCCCCTGTCTCAGCCAGTCCACGTCACACTCCGGCCCAAGCCTTCGGAAGAGAGTGTCCAAGACGAGAGCGGACAAGAGCACCAGTTCAGTCGAGTCCGCGATCAGTTCCCTCGTACCAATGCGTACCCAATCGGGATCAGGGCAGAGAGCAGAGGATATGACATACCTGTAAAGGGTACTTCTATCATTGCCATGCGCCCCTCCGGTGTATTCCCACCAGGATGCAAAGGCCGTACAAAAGCCTTCGGGCGCGGGCAGGATGTACATGCTGCCGTCGATGACCCAGTCCGTCCAGCCCGGATCGTCACGCCACTGATAGAACTCATCCTCGGCGGCTCGGGCGAAACCCGCTTCGATCAACCTCATTTCATTCATAATAACCGGCCTTATGAAGGCGAGATCTGATTGCACCGGAGGGTACTCGAACCTGCACCACCATCCATGCCCGGAGTCGTTTACAGTGAATGCCTCGTGTGCTGGCGGTGTCTCATCGGGGTCACCGTGCATTCCGTTGTAGCCCGGCAGGAGCCAGGGAGGTGGCGCCGGAACTCCCTGAAAGACCTGTTGAGGCTCGCCGTACGAACACTGACGCCATGTCCTATCCTGAGTACGTGTTTCACACGGTTCGTAGAAGTAGACCCATCCTGCACTGCAGTAAACCCAGACGATCTCGCCTTCCCATGCGAGATAGACATCACCTCTGGTTCCGAATGAGAATTCCCGGCTGTCCTGGTGCAGAATGTTCCCCTTGGTGTCGGTGATCGTCACTGCGCGGTAGTTTGATGAATCTGAGAAGATGACAGGAAAGCTGAGCCTGTAAAGACCGTCCGGCGACAACAGGGCTTTGGAATGGCGGGGTGAAACCCCCGGTGAACCGAACCAGGCGGTGTCACCGACCGGGAATGAGCCTGGTGTTCCGGCAAAGAGAGCAATAATGAGTGCGACAGGCAACATGCGAACACTCTTTCAGCTGCGTCACCACCAAGAGGCGAGGCATCCGTAGCGGGTCATGGCGCAACACCGATCTGAAGGATCAGCAGAAGCAGGGCCACGAGAAGTGATATCACTACGACGGGGAACCCGTATCTCAGCCAGGTGAGGAACCCGATCTGCTTGCCCTCCGACTTCTCATAGATCGACAGTGCAACCATGTTCGCCGAAGAGCCGATCATTGTCAGGTTTCCTCCCAGACATCCGCCGAAGAGCAGCCCCCACCAGAGAATCGATGAGTGCTGCAGGCCTGCGATCTGAAGCGTCTTGATGACAGGAACCAGCGCGGCGATTATGGGCAGGTTGTCGGCGAAGCCCGATGCGACGGCCGTGAAGACCGTAATGACGATAAGCGAGACTATCGTGACGCTGTTTGCGGCACCGAACAGCCCGCCCTGCGCATTGTTGCTGAATGAGAGGATCTGGTACGCGATCTTGGGAGTGACCCCTGTGTATTCAAGACATGCCGCCTTCGCGAAGAGGAACATGAAAAAGAGGATTGCCCACCAGTCCACGCCCTCCTGGATGAGCATCTTTCCCCTGTCCCTGGCCATGAAGATGACAATACCCGCAAAGGCTATGGGAATTGCGACTATGCTGGTGTTCGGCATAAGTCCCAGAGCATCGTCGATCTGTTTGGAAAACCCGATGATGCCTATGAGCAGGATGAAAAGGATGCCGGTTGTCCTTACCCTCGCAATGTTCACCTCGAGCCCGGAAGCCTTCATCCCCGCAGACCTTACCTTCGCACGGGACGGGATCTGCTTCCGGAAAAGAAGAAGCAGAAGCCCCGAGATCATAAGCACGATTACCAGGGAGATCGGGGTCGACCACCGAAGGAAATCGCCGAAGGTGAGCCCGCCGGCGAAGGCGATGTAGATGCCGATGGGGTTGCCGATCATGGTAAGGGCTGAAGCGGTGTTGGTTGCAAAAACAAGCCCGATGACGAAAGGGAACGGATTCAGGTTCATCTCGTTGCAAATGCTTATCGCTATCGCCACGGCGATGAAGATTGCCGTTACCTCGTTCACGAGGCCTCCGAGAACACCCGCCGAAAGCATGAGGACCAGGAAGATCCTGCGGGGGTGAGGACCCGTTTTCTTCACAATCCATGAAACAATGTACTCGAAGAAACCAAGGGACTCCATATATGAGATCACGACCATCATCGAGATGAGGAAAAGGATGGTGGGAATGTTCATGAACTGGATTGCAGTCTCGAGATCCATCGTCCCAGAAAGCAGAAGTATCCCCAGACCGAACGCGGCTATTGCCACCCGGTGCCGCCAGAAGAGCAGGGTGCCTATAACAGTGGCCAGGAAAACTCCTGCTGCGACGACCTGTTTCTGGACCCATTGCGGCTCGTTGTACTTCAGGTAACCCGTTTCCGCGGCAGTTGCGTCATCGACAGGTATCCTGATCCTTGGCATGATCAGCGCAAAAAGAACGAAAACGATCGCGACAGTGGCGAAGAAGTAGAGAAGGCGTGCGTGCCTGCGCAGATAGGTCGCCTTGTGTTTTGAACAGATGATCGAAACCACCGATACTGGATCGGGAGTCTCAAGCAGCCGGTCGATGACATGTTCGCGCTGCAGGACCTTTGCGACACGGGCAAGGTTCTTGAGGTATTCCGCCCGTTTTTTCTTCGCCGACAGCAGAAGGATGATGAGCTTCGCTGGCTGGCCGTCCAGAGAGTTGAAAGGAATGCCTGTCTTCACCCGGGCGATTAGGATGTGGCTTTGGTCCAGTTCGTCCATCATGAGATGCGGAAGGGCTATTCCCTGTCCTATCCCGGTCGAACCCCTCGCTTCACTCGCTGTCAGTTCGGATACGAACCCGGCCTCGTCCTCGATGACGCCCTTCTCGTGGAGAAGAGCGGCAAAAGCACGAAACATCTCCCGGGCGGTTCGAACCTCGGGATCAAGCAGAACGAAGCTTTTGCTTAATGTGTCTTCGAACTTCATGGCAAACGCAGAGCGCTCCTTGACCGCATTTGTACACGGTAAAAACGCAGTGATGCATCTGCGCCTGTGCCGATGCGGGCAACATAGAACCAACGCCCCGGATTGTCAAAACGGACAGACCCACAACCGGGTGGTCATCTCCGGCAGCGATGGGAAGGAGGAAAGCAGCCTGCACCAGCCAAGTTTGAGCGGCAGTTCAGTCTTTCGAAGTCATGCCACGTGTCCAGGTCCGTTGATTCTCACTCCTCGTCAGGGGAGACATGAAGATTCTGTTGGGGGGATGGAAGGGGGCGGTCAGGGCTCTCAAATGGCGATACTGATTGCTCCGCTTACGAGGCCGTACTGCCCGATACCCTCGACCGACAGAAGGAACTCGATCAGGGAGACCAAGGGGATGAAATCCACGGAAAACCTGCTTCCAACACCAATGGAGTAGAACGGCTCACTGAAGCGCTCAGTGAATCTCCGCTTCAGGTAGGTTGATGTGTTGCCGATGCAGTAATCCTTCAGTACGCTGGCGTAACCTGCCGTTCCCCGAACGAAGAAGAACCCGTCTCCCAGAATGGACCTGTCGGCGCCTGCCTCAATGATCCAGAGCCTTCCCGTGCCATCAAAGACGTTTTCAGGGGGAGTCGGTTCTGGAAGGACCGAGGGCATGGTCTCTCCGTATCCCCCCCTGAGCAGAACCTCTGTCCCTGGGGTCACATCCAGGCTGACTCCGAGCCGCATCACACCGAAACGGTCCGACAGAGCCGGGTGGGGCTCGGAAAGGAACTGGGCTATCGACCAAGAGCCCGTGAACCTTCCGGAGAGGCATGTTCCGGAGGAAACCGCCATGAGAAGAACCGCTAACCTGATCATTGCCCTCCCCCTCCTCCGGAAAACAGTGTGAAGGTCAGCCCGGAGGCCACAGTGAAGTACCAGTGATCGAAGCCTTCGGTTCTGGTTCCGACGCTGAGAATTGCGTAGTCTCCGAACGGGACTCTCACCGCGAGAGAAGCCATGAGACCATCTTCATCAAAGTAGATCTCACCGGGACGCCCGGACTTTCCAATCCCTGACAGATAAAGCATGAGTTCACGTGAGTATCTGCCTGCAGCGGCTTCAATCGAAACCGGGCCGGTTTGGCGTTCAACACCCAAAAGCAGCCCCGAGTGTTTCTCGGAGTAATCGCCGTGAAGGTCGAAGGGCCACGCCGTGCCCCCCGTGAGATAGTCCGGTGTGTTTGAGGTCGGATGGAAGTTTGAGATCATCCAGAACGGAGCGGAAACGAAAACACCCCAGTCATCGTTGATCCCCGCGCTCAGCCGAAGGTTCCATGCCACCGCTGGAGTATCCGTTTCAGGGGTAGCCGGAGCAACAAATCCGCCCTGAGCCTCCACTTGCAGGGACTGAACCGAAACACAGAGAAGAAGGGCCAGCACATTCCCGATCATGTGAAACCGCCGTTCTGCAACATGGTGCCGTAAAGGGTCGCGGCACGAGATGCATTTCAGGATCGAACCGTTTGCCGGCCTCTGGAACGGTTGCCTACCTGGGCGGTAACAGTCTTACGGGAACAGAAACGGGAAGGTCACCCTCCTGTTCCGGAGCCGGCGAGAACTTCATCGCTTCAACCTCTTCAAGAACAGCGTCATGCAAGCCTTCCAGCCCTTCCGAGCAGGTTACCTGCGTGAGTGTGACATCGCCTTCAGGAGTTATGGAGAAGGCGATCAGGATTTCGCCGGAGGCGTTGGGGTCGGTGGAGAGCAGTTCTTCATACGCAGATGATATCGTTGTGTTCAGAACAGAAAGCTCCGCCCTGACTTCACTCATGTCCCGGGGGCTGTCGGGTACCGTGACATCTTTCGCGTGAAGCGAAAAACAACCAGAAACAAGCAGTGCAAGAACAACTTTCATTTTACTCTCCTTGATCCTTCAATGGAAACATGATGATAGCGAACTGATGTCTGCGCAGTCAAGAGGGGCGGGGCAAATAATCAGGCAAAAACAGGGAGAGGCCAGTGATTCATGTCGACAGCCCGTTCCAGCGGTCAACCAACCCGCTATCCCCCCAATCGGCCCCGCTCTTTGAACCTGAGGTGCGGCCTGCCCAACAGTATCAACCCGCATCGAAGCCTGAAGACCAGTGCTGCCTGGGAACGAAAGGCTCGTTTCTGCTGTCATGGGGTATTGAACCCTGGAATGCCGGGTTCCACTGTTGCCCCCGGCTTGTCCCGGCAGCCCGTGCAGTCGCAGGGTCCCCGCCGGCCTCGGTGAATCGAACGCCCAGAAAAACATTTGAGCGGCTGCCCCGGGGATTGGAGGATACAAGGCGAGTCAAGAGGGGAAGGAAAGCTGCTGAAAAAGAGAGGGCTGAAAAAACAATCAGCGTCGTAATCGTCAAATGAAGATTAGCCCGGATCAGACCAGGAACGATGAGATGGCCCAGTGACATCCCGCATTCTGTCGGGAATTGACCGGGGCGCTCTTCCTTTCGCCCCTTCAAACAACTATCTTGATGGACTTGAAAAGATGGAGCTTCGATCTCTAGTCTCCATGGAAAGGAAACCTACTTGTGGGCATGATAGGACGCAGGCAGTTGAAGACTCTCCTCCTTCACAGACCATTCATTGTTCCGATCCTGACCGCCAGGCTGATGCTGTCGCAAGGAATGCTCCGGTATCTTCTAAAACGGAACGAAGGGGAAGCCCCGCTTGGCTACTACACGATGGGAAGAGACATCTTGCTGCATTACAGCCATATCGAATGGTCCAAGCTTCGACCCCGCCCCGCCACGGTGGATGACGGCACCCTCAAAAGACTGATGGACATCGATCATGGTTCGGCATACTTCCAGAGATCAGTGGTGAAGTGGAACTGCACGCTCTACGCGCTCTGCAGAACTCTGAAACCGGCGACAGTGGTGGAGACCGGTGTCTTCTGGGGGCTTTCCTCATCTCACATCCTGCAGGCCATGCGGCGCAACCGCCAGGGCACCCTTCACTCCATCGACGTTACACCGGACAAACTGCTGGAACGTGGCCTCCAGTCCGGCGTGATCGTCCCGATGTCTTTGAGGGATCGGTGGAACCTCATCCTGGAAAGATCCGACCTCGTCCTTCCGGATCTTCTCGGAAAACTGGGAACGGTGGATGTCTTCATCCACGACAGTGATCACAGCTACGAGAACATGATGTTCGAGTACGAGCAGGCCTGGCCATTCATCCGTCCGGGCGGACTGCTCCTGTCCCACGACGTTGACCCTGATGGTAGTCCCTTCATTGATTTCGCGAACAGGGTCGGAGCCCGTTACTACGTGAAGGACTTGATCGGCATTGCAGTCCGTCAATAGCCGCCGCGATGCCCTTTTGCCGGAACCTTCCCAGTGCGCTCTCATCCGCATTGATGCAGTCGGCGAATGCACAGCCTCTACCGGGCCGGGTTTGCTGTCAGGAACTCTTTCGAGGAGCCTTTTCGGTTCCGGCGATGGAGATGCACAGCACCTCAGGTGCGAGAAGGTCAGGTAAAACACCTCCGGATATTCCTCCATGACCTGGTTGTCCAGCCGGTACCCCGGGCTACGAACAGGAAGTGGCTCGAATCCGAAGGTGGCGTGAGAACCGAAATGCTGACTGCTTAATGGGCCTCATTTCGGAGATGGCACTTCCAGTTCGGGACCGATCATGTATCCCTGACCCGGAATGAGTGATGTACGCAGGACTGCGGAACCGGAATCATTACCCCGATCAGCCCAAATAATGAAATCCTGTGCATTCTCCCGCGATTCTCTGCTGGAGATAGAATCGATGGGGGAGTGGGGGCGTAGACGCAAAGGGCCAAGGCTGTTCAGACAAGCCGCACAACCCATTTGGCCCAGCCCGGCTCGTCTTGGTTTTCACGCCTTGAGTAAGACTTGAGGAGTTGAGGGAAGCGTGGGGTTGGTCACACTGCCCCATTGACTACGTTCTTGACATACCATGGCCAACATTAAATGATTTAGCATGGCAGTTTGCGAAGTGTTCCATTCCCTGGCGTCAGGAGGAATCCGATGGAATCGATCATCAGTTGCTTCTGGTTTGCCTTGCTCTACTCAGTACCAATCAGCCCCCTTGTTCCCTCGGCCGCATCCCCAGGTCCAGTCGATCACGAGCCTCTCAATCTAACCAGCAGCGAGCCGAACAGCGGTTGCCTGATGCGGGCTGCTTTTCCTGCCAGTGACGATACTCTTGTATCTCAGCCGTTCGTTTACCAGCATGTCTGGAACGCATGGCCCTGCTACAGCGGAATTGACTACATGCTGGCTGAGGACTGCTACCCGGTTACCGACTTTCAGATCACTGATGTCTATGTCTGGATGATCTTCACCTCGGGAACTCCGGTAACGCAGTTCAATCTCGGGCTGCAGGGTGATTCGAACGGGCCGGATGGAACCTTCATCTGGTCGAGCTCCGAAACCGAGATATCCAGTACGCCCACGGGTTACACCGGATGGGGGTACGACTTCTGGTGCAGCCACATCACTATCGCTGATCCCCCTGCACTTTACGCCGGGTCAACATACTGGTTCTGTCTACAGGCGGAGAGCACATCGGGAGTCTACTGGCTGTTCACGAACAACCCGCCGGCATGGGGAGAGCAGGCCATGGAGAGTGAGGACAACGGTATCTCGTGGTCGATCCCGACGTGGGATTTCGGGACTTTCATCGTCATTCAGGGAACAAGCACCTCTCTGGAGCGTCAGACCTGGGGCGGGATCAAGGCCGTTTGCTGGTAGCGGGAGCCAAAGTCACATGCCATTAGCCGAGATCCTGGCCAGGAACCCCCTCGATCGCTACAGGGTTCAATACAGCTTTATCTAATCCGTCTCGGCTGGATCAGGCTGGAAGGGGTGTCACCATGAAAGGGTTGTTGCCCGGTCTTCTGCTGCCTGCGCTTCTCTACTCTTATCAGTCGTTTCAGTCGTTTCAGACGAACTGGTCGTCGGGTCCCGGTGTTCCAGGCCCCGTCACCAACTGGAGCGATACCTTCGAGAGCCATCTTCGATGCAACTTCGAGGACATGCCTGGAGAGCTGTTCCTCAACCTTCAGGTCGGTAAGCACCAGGTGACGGATGACCTGGTCTTCGGGGAGCCTGGCGCAGTGGCGGACATCAATGGTGACGGCCACCCTGACATAATTGGGGGTGGCAACAACGGCGTCGCCTGGTTTGAGAACGACGGTTCAGGAGGCGGCTGGGAACGGCATGACGTAAGCGGCTGGGGGGAGATTTATGCCCTCCAGTCCTGCTGCGCCGTGGATGCCGACGGTGATGGGGATATGGATGTTCTCGGGGCCGAGGGTTCCACGACATGGCACCGTATCTACCTCTGGATCAACACCGACGGGACGGGGCTTAACTGGGAGACCAGCATCATCGCCGACAACCTTCTTTACAGTCCAGAGTTTGTCATCCCTTACGACATTGATGGCGATAGCGACCCTGATGTTGTTGCACGGATAGGTGGCGGTGCCAGCGGACAGATCCGCTGGTTTGAAAACCCGATGCCCGGTCGGTCCTCAACAGACGAATGGACAGAGCATCTGGTGGGGGTGAAGACACAAATCAATCAGATCTCTTTGGGTGACATCAACGGTGACGGTTGGATGGACGTGATCAGCGCTGCCGAATGCAACAACAAACAGTTGTCCTGGTGGGAGAACCCTGACGGTACGGGAGATAACTGGGTTGAGCATGTAATCCTGAACAACTACGGCTATGCCCGGGCTGTCACTTCGGTCGACATGGACGGTGACGGCGACATGGATGTGATAGCGGCCGGATTCGACATGCTATGCTGGCTCGAGAACACAGACGGATCCGGTCTGTCATGGTCTCAGCATCCGATTCCCGACCCCTTCGTCATATGCAACCGGATCGTCGGGGTAGACCTTTTCGGGAATGTCAATCCGGTGATCCTCTGCACGTATGGTTCCAGCGGCACTGCCAGGCGTTTTGTTCTCAGGGAGCGGATGGACGAGGGGGCTCTGACCTGGAGGATGCACATTCTCGAGAAGGGCTTCTGGTACAGCGGACTGGCTGTGGAAGACATCGATGGGGATGATACTCTGGATGTGGTCACTTTTGAGCATGGCAGCCGCATATTCTGGTCGAGTCTTGGTTACCCAGACATGGGCTGGCTCACCTCCTCGATCCTGAATGTGAACAACTACCCGCACTGGGATGAGGTGCAGTGGGAGGACAGCGTTCCTCCGGGATCATTCCTCGGGTTCCGTGTTCGGAGTTCGAACGATCCCGCTGATATGGGGGAGTGGTCGGGTTACATCGAGGAGCCTGGAAGCCTTGAGGGTTTTGTTGACAGCACCCACCGCTACCTTCAGTACCGCGTTGTGATGGAGTCCGGTGGTCGTTTCATAACCCCATCGCTCGATGAAGTGATCTTCCTGTGGGACTGGCTTGGAGTCGAGGGGTCCGAAGACGTAACACGCCTTCACCCCGTGACCCCCAACCCGTGTTACGGCCCCGTGGAGCTGCGGTTCAGTCTTGCGGAGCCGGGTCCGGTTACCCTTCATGTGTTCGATCTGTGCGGCCGTCTGGTGGCTTCACCGGTTGCTGGCATGGTGTCGGGCGGTGAACACTCGGTTCAGATTGCTTCCCTGCCTCCGGGAGTGTACTTCGTGCGGATGACTGCCGGAGAAGACATTCTGCGGGAGAGCTTTGTTCTGGTGAGAGAACGGTGATTCGGGGGGTGCCCCCCTAAATGGTGATGAACCCGATTTTCATCGATTTGTTAACCAGAAAAGGGGGGTTCGAGCTGAGAGCTAATTGGCGCCTCGTGAAGGACTTGAACCTCCGACCTAGTGGTTAACAGCCACCCGCTCTACCGACTGAGCTAACGAGGCGCCGAAGCGTCGGTAATATCGTAACGATACGGTTTGTGTCAATGGAAAGGGCCCCCGGGTGGGGGCCCTTGTTGTTCTGTCCTAGAGCTTGATGAGGTTCAGGGTCTGAACGGTTCCGGCTTCGGAGCGAACCATGGCAAGGTAGGTTCCGGCGGGAGCGGCAGTGCCGTTCATGGTGCCGTCCCATATCCAGTGGCCTGTTGTGGTTCCGGTGGCAACCATTCGACCGTAGATGTCGAAGAGCTCAACGGTGGCTGTTGGCGTGCCCTCGATGAAGAGGGTGACGGCGCCGACAAAGGGGTTGGAGCCTGCACGGATGGAGAAGCCCTGGGTTTCTGCGGAGGACTCGTCGCCCACACCTGTGGAGAGATCGATCTTGTAGATCTTGTCGTTGATGGGGTCGGCGACCCAGAGGTAGCCTTCCGGGTCCATCGTAACGCCCGTGGCATAGGGAACAAGGGCGGGTTCGATGAAGTCGATGACCACGTTGCTGGCGTTGTAGAGCCTGAGGGTGTTGGTCGCGTGGTTGGCGGCCACCCAGATGTGGTTGTCGGCGTTGATGGCGATGTCTTTGGTCTGGGAGTAGCCGACATAGGTTCTGTGAGTGATCCTGTTGAGAACGTTGGGAAGATCGTAGCGGTAGCAGGCGTTCTGGTTCACGGAGGAAAGGTAAAGGTAGGTGCCCTTGACTTCAAGTCCCGTCACCGACGAGACAGGGTTGCCTCAACCACCGCACATGCTGGTTTTTGTGATGAACGTACCGTCGGGGGTGTACTGGTAGACGTACCCGTCGGTGCCGAGCCAGCCACCCGGGAGAACCCTGTTGAGGTTTTCGCTGTAGGCGAGGCCGGTGGGGTTCATGGATTCGGTGTAGTTGAAGTAGAAGGTGCTGATAATTGCGCCGGTTGCAGGGTTGACCTGGTGGACGAAGCGGGTGGTGGCGTCGAGTGCCCAGAGGTTGCCGTTACCCCAGGCGAGACCGCTGATGTTGGTGTCAGGTGCGTCGAGCGTGAGAACGACTGATTTTGCCGAAACCAATGCCGCCAATAGCATTAAGAGAATCAGGGCGCGTTTCATGATACCTCCTTTGAAGACGCAGAACATCCTTTGTCGATTCGCTGATAAAACTAGTGTCAGTCGAACCGGATGTCAACTGTGTACATCACGGGCCAGTTCTTGCCGGTGATCAGGAACTGATCGGTCTCGGGAATGTAGGCGATCCCGTTCATCGCCCCCGCGCCCGGGGGAGTGATCGAGCTGAAATCGGTCACGGATAGCACACGGCCTGTTGCGGGGTCGATGGTGAGGATCCTGCTGGAGAGCCATTGATTGGCCCAGATGTAACCCCTGGCGTACTCCAGTTCGTTAAGGCCGGACTGAGGGGCGCCTGACAGCGCAACCGTGAGGGTGTTTCTGACTTCCATGGTCTTCGGGTCATGGAAGTGCAGTGTTGATGTTCCATCGCTTCTGATTACGCTTGTGCCGTCGAAGCAGAGCCCCCACCCCTCGCCCGGGAGGGGAAGGGTTTCGGTTATCTGGAGCGTTGCGGGGTTCACAACGAGGACAAGGTTCTCCCTCCAGGTAAGCACAAGCATCCTGGAGGGGGAAGTCAGGGTAAGGCCTTCGGCGAAGAGGCTGTCGGGAAGCCTTGTCATCGAGGTTACCTCACCCGTTGCCGGATCCACACGGCGGATGCTCGACTGTCCGTAGCGGCCGCTGCTCTCGAAGAGAACATCCCCACAGAGTTCGAGACCCTGGGTGTAGGCCCCGGGGTCATGCCCAATGATGGCCCCGAGGCTCCAGATACCCGAACACAGGAAAGGAAGGAGAGTCGGCACTATCGGTGTCCGCCCCCCTGGGAGCCCTGGCTGGAACCGCCACGGGAGGGCGGAGGGGATGATTGTTCAGGCGAATCCTGCGCGTTCGTGAAGTCGTCAGCGAATCTCCGTGCTCTGAGCGCTATCGCTTCGGCCGGTGGTTCGGGAAGGTTCCCGGCCAGAATGACCGATCTGACCCATGCCGCCCTGTCGGAAGGGGAGGGGTGGGTCTTCCAGAAGCCCTGAGTCCCCCCGCCAAGCGCCATCCTGTCCAGCACAAGGGCCAGAGCCGATGGGCTGTAACCGGCGTCAGCAAGAATGTGCACGGCAAGGCTGTCGGCCGCCCTCTCGGAGTCGCGGCCGTAACCGGTCGTTACTATCGTCTCGGTGATCTCGGAGACTATGTCGCCGTAGTTTTCGGCCATTTCCCTGACGTCGTCACCGCCGAGATGCCTTGCGCTTTCGGTGCCAAGAGTGGTCCATGCGGCTGTCATCTTCGCCCGGCTGACGGCTCCCACACCGTGAGCGAGAACAACATGGGCTATCTCGTGGGCCAGGATGGCAGCCATCTGGTCCTCGTTCTCGGCAAGGTCGGAAAGGCCCCTCGTTATGAAGATGAGTCCGCCCGGGCAGGCCATGGCGTTGACCTCTGGTGAGTCGAGGAGGAGGAAGTGATAGCCACCGTAGGTGAAGGGTTTGGGCGAGTAACCAGCCAGGGCCGTCCCCAGAAGGTTCAGGTAACCGGTCCTGCCGGAATGCCAGTCCGCAGTGTAATTGGTGAGCATGTATGCCGCGACGGAACGGCCAAGGTAATACTCTTCGGTGTCGGTGAGTTCGCGGTTGGCATCCTGAAATGCCTCCACGACGGTAATGGCGCTTGTGACTTCGTCGCTCTCGATTATGTCGGTGATGCCCGAAGGGATGTCGATCCCCCAGGCCAGAAGAGCTATGAGAAGGATTGTCATCGTGTTACTCCCCCGGGGGCTTCTTCGGCAGGAATAAGCCCTCCCGCGGCAAGGAACGCCCCGACCGCCTGTGGTGATGTCTTGATCTGCTCCATCGTGTCCACCAGGTCGAACCTGAGGTTCTTGCCCTGCGCGTATGTAGCCTCGACGTCGGCGTTGAACCCCCGGCCCGCGAGCATTATCATGTCGGGGTCCTGTTCGCCGCCCGAACTTCCGCGACTGAGGACGGCGCCGGTAAGTGATGTTGAGTGAAGCCAGCCCTCAACGCCTGAGGGTATCTCCACTTGGAACCAGGCGCCCTGAGCGCCCTTAACCGTAACCTCGGTGCCGAAAGGCACGGTCGTTATGGGCTGGGCGTAATGCACCGGCCTCGGGAAAAGGCTCTGGTCACGGGTCTTTACCGTGGCCATGCCTCCCACCTCGATGTCGTCGGCGAACGCCATGAGCGTCACCGAAAGCAGGATCAGTACCGTCAGCTTCATTGCCTCTCCTGTTACTTTGAAGAAAGGTTCCAAACTCCGTCCCACTGCGGGGACGGTCCATCGCGGAGCATGTTTTCACAACGGGCTGCCATGTTCGCCGCAGCTGGGAAGTCGATCGCCCTGAACATGGGAATGGCCCCGGCGAAATCACCACTGGCATAGGCTGCCAGGGCATGTTCGTACGAGGCGCTCCAGTCCGGCAGGACTTTGAACGGGGTGTAGAGGGACACGGGTTTCGTCTGGCCGACAACCCTGACCGAATCGATGTTGAGGAACCGGATCGCGGGGGCGGCCTCTCTTGTGCTCCCCGAAACCAGGAGCCTTGTTCCGTAGACCTTGTTGACCCCTTCAAGCCTGCTGGCGAGGTTCACGCTGTCGCC
>Ga0351834_1013_pt1 | contig 36572 bp, 25 predicted proteins | sample BONcelHFGM3001C6_FD_206754 | JGI IMG/M metagenome (GOLD analysis project Ga0351834, IMG submission 206754) | Enriched cells from coal bed in the Powder River Basin, Montana, United States - BONCAT cells FGM rep1 HSBNCT.FGM.300.1.C6 ... | reverse complement strand
ATATGCGCGGGAAAAATCGGGTCGGGGATGGGAGCGGAACTGGGTTCTATGAAAGTGACCGAACAGATTGATGCCATGGAGGTATCTTCCACGAATCCGATAAGATTCCTGGTTGTCACAAGGGTGTTGGCAGCTACCGTGATGATCCCCTTATTGATTCTATACGCTGATGCCCTTGGAATCCTGGGGAGCTGGGCCGGAACCAACATCAAAGGCGATGTACCGTTCGTGTTGTTTTTCTCCCAGGCATTCAGTCCTGTTTCATTCATGGATCTCATTCCTGCCGTAATTAAATCGTTTTTCTTTGGAGCTGTGATCGGATTGGTGGGATGCTACAAAGGATACAATGCCGGTCGCGGGACTGAAAGTGTTGGCGTTGCTGCTAATTCTGCCGTTGTGCTGGCATCGCTCCTGGTGATCATTGTCGATTTAATAGCCGTACAAATCACAGACATGCTGGTCTAATGAAAACAGCCCCAACAAAAGATCTGCCTGATGTAAAGGCCAACATAAAGCCTGATGAGCCTGTTATTGAAATCAGTCATCTAAGAAAATCATTTGGCAATCAGAGTGTATTGACAGATGTTTCATTAAAACTTTTTAATGGCGAAAACCTGGTAGTGCTTGGCAAATCAGGCTCAGGAAAATCTGTCCTGATCAAATGTATTGTTCGTCTATTGAGACCTGATGAGGGAACCATTCTTGTACTGAATGAGGATGTGAGTACTTTAAACAGTGATCGCCTTGGAGAACTAAGAAAAAAAATTGGATTCCTCTTTCAAAGTGGCGCATTGTATGATTCCATGACGGTGAAACAGAACCTGGAATTTCCATTGAGAAGAATAAAAGGTGACCTTACCAAACGTGAACGAGAAGAGAAAATTCTGGAGGTTCTGGAAAATGTCGGTTTGGCTGATGCATTGGATAAAATGCCCTCTCAGCTTTCGGGTGGCATGCGTAAACGAATCAGTTTAGCGCGTACCATCGTAGCCAGCCCGAGAATCATGTTATACGATGAACCAACAACTGGACTCGATCCGGTTACTTCCGACGAGATCAGTTCGCTCATCAATACGATTCAGGAAAAATATAAAACCTCTTCACTCATCATCACACATGATATTAATTGTGCCCTGAATACGGCAGATCGTATTATCATGTTGAAGGAAGGGGAAAATTACAAGGAGGGAACTATTGCTGACTATAGAAGTTCGACCGATCCGTTTATAAAATCTTTCTTTATGCAGAAAGAATAATTGAGGTAAAAAAATAAAAAATGGAAACGCACACACAAAAATTTAAAATACGGCTTGGACTGTTTATCGCCGGGGGAGTGGCACTTTTTGTATTCGCCATATTTATCATCGGGAAACAGCAAAACTTATTTGATCCGGTTTATAAACTTACTACAACTTTTTACAATGTAAGCGGATTACAGGTTGGGAACAACATTCGTTTTTCCGGAATAAACGTTGGTATTGTCGACAAAATCAGTATCATAAACGATTCAACCGTTCGGGTGGAGATGATGATTAAGAAAGATGTAAACAAATTTATTAAAATGGACAGTGAAGTGACTATTGGTTCGGAAGGACTCATTGGCGACCGTCTTTTAATTATTACTCAGGGAAGCACAGATGCTCCTGTAGCAAAAGAGGGACAGCATCTTGACTCGTCCGAACCTGTTGAAATGGATGCCATCATGGCAAGTCTGGAGGTGACTGCAGTGAATGCTGAGATAATTTCAGAACAACTGGCCGAGATTATGATTCAGGTAAACAGCGGACATGGAACCCTTGGCAGATTAATCCAGGATACCGTTATTGCTGAGAATTTAAGCAGGACCATGATCAATATCAGAAGAAGCAGCAAGGGATTGGATGAAAACATGGAAGCGGCCAAGCATAATTTTCTTTTAAGGGGTTATTTCAGAAAGCAGGCAGAAGCAGAAGCAAAAAAGAAGAAGGAAGCAGAAGACCAAAAGGAAAAAGAACAAAGGAAGCAGGACAGGGAAGACAAGAAAGACGCAAGGCAACAAGCCAGAGACGAGAAAAAATAATTGAAGCGATTTACTTCCGTGAAACCAATTTACCTGATTGAACTGTTTTTTTATTGCTGATTATCTGATAAAAATATATTCCTAATGGAAGATTGCTTGTATCCAGAGTCGTCAATTGTTTGGTGAGAGTTTCCTTCATCACCTCTTCCCCCAAAATATTATACAACTTAAATTCAATTTCCTTAACCAGAGATGGATCATTTATCATAATTGAAGCAAATGCAAGAAATGGATTCGGATAAATGGTGCCTGTTACCAGCAGCGGATCGAAACCTGTGGTGAGGCCAACATTTGTTCCAACATCACCTGTGATATAGGTTACCCCGCTGTTTGTGACCGCACCGTCAGAAGAAAATAGTGCAAAACATTCCGTAGAAGCAAGCGCAGGAGCCAGTGGCCCGGTCAGAACAGGACTTCCGCAACCGATTGGGGTATATGCCAGCGCTCCGTTCATCAGGTTGACTTTGGAATTGGCACTCGTGGAGAATGCTCCCTGTAATCTGAGAAATTCCGGAGTTGGTTACCGCCCCAACACTGGAAAAGAGAACAAAATCAGCAGCAGACCCCAGAGGAGGAGCCTGCGAAAAATCCAGAATAGGTATTGAGAGCAGGATAACTAATTGTATGGCTTTGAGCAGTTATTTTTTCATGGTTTAATTTTTATAAAAGGAGGCTGCCCATAATTTTTGGGCAGCCTCCTGGAAGATATTGGTCAACACGCAATAATCGGTTAATTGTTCAAAATGATCTTCTTCATAATGTTGGAATCATTCCCAATAACCGCAATATAGTATATTCCATTTGGTATGGGACGCAGGTCAACAATCTTCAGGAGAGTTCCCTTTACAACGATATCCCTGGCTTCAAATACGATTACTCCCAGGTAATTGTAAACGGTAATTGAATAGTTATCTCCCAGAGGATCATAGATAGAGATGGTGAATCGGCCATCATTTGGTACCGGATAAACAACAGTTTTTCCGTTTCCGGGTTCATCGATGCCAGTCATGGCAATGTAGATACTGTTCGATGGAGCAGAACTGCAACCATTTATAGTCACTACATCCCAGTACATTCCGGAGTATTCGGCCAGATGTGTTTGTCCGGTAGCTCCCGGAATCGGATCTCCTTCAAAATACCATTGATTTCCATTGGCGACATTGCTGCTTAGGAGTTCATCAATTACTGTGATCACAGGGGCATCAGGGATTGGATTAACCGTCACCTCAAAGGCCGTTGAGACAGTACCTTCTCCACAGGCGTTGGTACCTAAAACAGTGATGGTACCTGACACAGCGCTTGCTGAAAAATCAACGATAATGCTTTTGGTATTAAATCCTCCCACGATGGTTGCACCAACTGGCACCGTCCATGTATAACCTGTAGCGTTGGCAATTGTGGGAACAGAGTAAACATATCCGCCAATTCCAAGGCATACATCAGCCATACCACTTATGGTTCCGGCATCATCAGGCAATGGATTTATAGTAACGGCCAGTGATGATGAGGGGCCCGGGCCGCAGTCGTTCACGCCTGCAACTGTTACGTTTCCTGAAGTACCGCTCTCAAAGAAGTTCACTGTAATAGCAGTAGTTCCTGCACCGGATACGATAGTAGCCCCGGCTGGAACAGTCCAGGCATATGAGGTTGCTAAATAGATAGGTGTTGTTGAATACGCCACTCCAGCCGTACCGGCACATAATGTTGCAGATCCTGTAATCGGTCCGGCAGCATTCGGTCCTGTTTCGACCATTGTCATGTATTCCGATGGTATTGTGTTCTGGCAACCGGCTGCGTTTGTATAAACCAACGTGATGGTTTGCATTCCTCCCGCTATCCATGTTACTGTAATATTCTCGGTGCCCTGACCAGCCGTGATCGTACCTCCTGAGGTGACAGTCCACTGGTAGTTCGTCATACCGGGTTCAGTATAGAACTGGATCCCGGTAGAGCCCACACAAGGTTGGTTGTTGTAGATATTGATAGAAGGCTCAGGTATACTGTTCGCATTTACGTTGATGGTTCCAGGGGTTGCACCTGTGCATCCGCCTGCGTTGGTATAGTTTACACTGACTGTTTGAGCTCCACTCGTGACCCAGGTAATGGTCACTGTATTGCTGGTTGAAGTTCCACCTGCGGTAATCGTCCCGCCTGCAGAGACCGTCCATAGGTAGGCAGTCATCCCAGATTGAGTGGTGTAGACATTTCCGGCAGATCCCTGGCATAAATTGGCCGGACCTGTAATGGTTGGCGCCGGAAGAGCGTTTACTGTAACATTATATACACTGGGGTTAGCAGCCGCGCATCCGTTGGCATTCGTGTAGTTAACGGACACAGTTCGGGATCCTGCTGTGTTCCAGGTAACGGTCACTGTATTGCTGGTTGAAGTTCCACCTGCGGTAATCGTACCGCCTGCGGAGACCGTCCACACATAGTTAGTCATAGTGGCTTCCGTCGTATAGACATTCCCGGCAGAGCCGCTACATACGTCGTTATCTCCAGTGATGGTGGGGGCAGGAAGCGGATAAACCGTTACGGTTTTTACACTCGCTAAAAGAGCGGTACAGCTGTTACCATTGGTGTAATTAACACTGATAGTTTTAGGACCAGTCGTATTCCACGTGACGGTGATCATATTTGTTCCTGCACCTGCTGTGATCGTTCCGCCTGCAGAGACTGTCCACACATAGTTGGTCATCAGTGCTTCAGTTGTATAAATATTTCCAGCCGTACCAACACAACCGTTAGCATTTCCAGCGATTGTAGGAACCGGCAGCGGATTGACCGTTACCACCACATTATTGGAATCGATACAACCGGTGGTTGTATCTGTTTCAACGATGGTATAGGTAGTAGTCACCAATGGTGTAACAGTTGGGTTGGCCTGAGTGGATATAAATCCCACGGGCATCGAAGTCCAACTGTAGGTGCTTCCGATTACCGCAGTCGCACCAAGAATGGTGCTGGCAGATAGGCAGATCCCTCTGTTGGGACCGGCAATAGCAGCAGGTAAGGGATATACCGTTAATGAAGCATTGCTTGACGTATAAGCTGGTGTTGTTGGTCCTGAGACAATGACATTGTAGTTAAAGGCTGTATCAGCCATACTCACAGGGTCAAATGTAAGGGTGTCATTAGTTACTCCGGAGATATTGCCACCGTTGATCAGGTTGACTGTTCCCCTTCTCCATTGATAGGAGATATCAGTTCCGGAAGCTGTTATGGTAAGACTTACCGAACTTCCTTCGCATGCAGATTGATTGGCTGGTCCTGCAGAAATGGGAGAAGGAAGGGAGGCAGTGATTCCACAAAGTGTTAAAGCTCCGTGTGTTGAAAACACTCTGCCGTCAAGATTTGCCCCAGGGAGCATCTCGATGGCGTCGTGGGCAATGATGGCTCCCTTGAACTTAGAATTTGTACCGATGCTCACCGCTGCAGTACAAAACCAATATACGTTTTTAGACTGTGTTCCGTTGACCAATACAACATTTGAGCCAGAACCTGATGCAAAGGCACCGTAAGTTTTGATCACAAAAACAGCATTGGCATTACCTTGTGCATCCAGGTAAACCGTGTCAGTAAAGGTTACAGACGCGTCCAATAAATACGTATGAGGTGTCAGAACCAGATTGTGCCCGAATTCCGTTGGCGCCATCAATTTAATATCATGTGGGAGTGCCAGGAGATAATCATAGACAAGCAGTAAATCGGCTGCTGCTGCATTGGTAGAGGGATTATTGAAGTAAATTCCTCCGGTTACTGAATCAGGATTGAATCCTGTAGGAGCTACGGTATTCCCCCCAACGTCTCCATTAATATGCGAGGTTCCGCAATCACTGGCTGCTCCGGTTGTTGCAAAAACTGCATAACTTGCCGTTGCAACAAATGTTGGAGCTGTTGGACCGTTGAGAATAGGGCTTCCGCAGCCGATAGGCGTATAGGCCAGCAAACCCAAATCTCCGTTGCTAACTGTAACGGCACCATTAATTGTAAGGGCTCTTCCTTCCAGCGTATCGTTGACCGTCAGATTGATCGCTCCGCCGGCAACAATGGTTCCTCTCATTGTCGTACCAGGGCCTATGTTCACAGCCCCACTAACAAGCCAGAATACATTGCATGCCTGTGCCCCATTCATCAAATGGATTTTTGCATCAGGACTTGTGCTAAAGGCGTAGGCTACATCCGTTGGAGTTTTAAATATAAATACTGCATTTGGATCTCCTTCGGCATTCAATGTAAGACCCAGGTTTAAAGATGCTGCACCAGGCATCAGGTAAGTGCCAGCCTTTATAGTATCTCCATTGCCGATCAAAAGGCCTACGCTGGAATCTGGTATGGCTGCATTCAGTGAATTATAGGCAATCAGTAGATCTGCTGCACATTGGGCACTTGCGCCATCCCCATCATGCATGACACCGTTCACATTTCCAAAGTTGGTGCTGGAGCCGCTGTTTGTGCCAACATTGCCTGTAAGATGTGTAAGATACTTATAGGTTCCTACGTTCGTCACTGCCCCAACAGAAGTGAAGAGCACGAAATCGGCTGCTGTCCCCAGAGGAGGCGCTTGCGCAAAGCTCAGCGATGGAATTAAAAGCAGAATAACTACTTTTAATGCATTGAGTAATTGATTTTTCATTTTTTTTGCGATTAACCTGTGAATGAATTTTCACAACCTCACAAAGGTCGGTCTCATTATAAAATTATATGTTACACAATAATGGAAATAAGTTACATGATTCACACGTGAACCATGATTACCTGCAAATGTCAAAAAAGCTGTCGGGCAACAACTCTGCCTCCAGCCTGTCACCTGCATTGAAAAGGGAGGGATTGAAGGTTTCTTTCTTTATATCTTCATAGTGAGAGATCACGTTGAATTCTGTTCTCCGGTTCATCTGATGTTCCTCTTCAGTGCAAGGAACATCATTCCTGCATTTATTTACAAGTTGGGATTCGCCATAACCCTTCGCAGTGAGCCGGTCAGGGTTAATGCCTTTCGAAACAACATACCGGATAGCTGACTCGGCCCTCTGTTGCGATAATATCATGTTATAAGAGTCACTTGCCCTGGCGTCGCAATGTGAACCAAGTTCGAGGGTAACCGGATTCTCCTTCATGATCGAAACCAGTTTATCCAGTGCCTGTTCGGCATCAGGGCGTATGGAAGAATTATCGAGATCGTAATAAATATTTTCCAGAACAAAAGTCCGGTTCACCTGCAGCATATCAAGAAGGAGATCTCGCGGGGCCAACCGTTCATAGATTCTACTTCCCGTGTCGGGCGTGAATAGATAACAATCGGAGATATATCCGGGGTGCATGGCTTTACCTGTATAAGATATTCCGGGTTCAATCAGCGTTTTGTAGAATCCATTGGAGTCTGTTTTTAAAATTACGACCTGGTTTGTTCCCTGATGAAGGAAGAAAACAGTGGCTTCCTTGATGGGAATAAGGGTTCTTTTGTCTTTTACAAACCCGGAGAGGAAGGTATTTTCTATCACAGTTGGCTCCGGGGGGACTTCAACCAACTTCCGGAACAGGTAAAGATCATCATTCCCAATTCCTCCCGGGCGATTTGAGCTGAACACACCGTTTTTATTATTTCCGGCGATGCAAAGGGAAAAGTCATCAAAGGATGTGTTGACCGGCTGGTTCAGATTTTGGGGCCGCAACCAAGTATTGTTGGCTAGTTGACGGGTAAGGAAGAGATCGAGTCCTCCAAAACCGGGATGTCCGTCGGAAGCGAAATAGAGATCTCCGGTTTGAGCGACGAACGGAAACATTTCATTACCGAACGTATTGATCACCGAACCCAGGTTGACCGGATGACTCCACCCGGAACCTTCACGACGGCACAGGTAAAGATCAGTTCCTCCGTATCCGCCTTCCATATCAGAAATAAAATAGAGCACGTTGCCATCGAAAGATAGCGAAGGGTGGCCAACGGAGAAGGTGTCGTTATTGAGGAAAAAAGGGACAGGTTTCATCCATCTTGTTTCATTCCGTTCAGTACTGTATATTTTCAACAGGTGGGTTCGGATCCGATCCAGCTCCTTTTTCCCTTTATCCTTAAATAGGGTAGTCCGATTAAAGTACATCTCCGAAAAAACATGGTTGAATGATGCCGGTCCGTCATGATATTTTTGATTAAACAGATCGGGTGCAAGCCGGATCTCTTTAAACTCGTTGTAGAAGTCATCATCAACGATCGGATCGGCATAGAACAGACGCAAATAGCTGTTCCCGGTCCAGCCATAGTTGTTCTGGTAGTTGTTCGCAATGATACGGTCTGAAGTAAAACACAACCGGTTTTCATAAAATATGGGTCCAAATTCGGACTGTTCCGAATTCAGGGAGGCTACATTTTTTACCTCGTATACAGGAGGAATATCTTGCCAAACAAGAACACTGTCACAATATCCTGCCAGGATAATTGCGCGCTGGTCACCAGGGACGAGTTCATAATAGATTAAGAAGTACTCTTTTGCTTTCCGGTAATCGCCACTTGAACGTAAAATTTGTGCATAATGGAACAATGTAACCGGTTCGGGATTTCCATAGACGAGGGTCTTCTCGTACCATTCCCGTGCATGCTGGATATCGTTTTGTTTATAGTAACATTCTGCCATAAGGAGAGTGATCTCCTGTTTATCGCTGTTCTCTTTTCTCAACGATTTGTTCAGAATTGATATGGCATCTGAATAGTTATACAGATCCATATAGTTGTGTGCCTTTTTTATCTGTCCACAAGACAACATAACAATCCCTGCTGCGATGATAAGAATGATACTTAGACCCCTTTTTTTCATTTGATTTTGAGATTGGACATTAGAAGTATCTGGGCGTTAGCATTCTTGAATTCCTGAATGGGTTGAAGTCATAGCCTACCCGGATCTCATGGGACCCTTTGTTGTACCCCTGGAGACGGTTGAACCAAATGTCGTAAGAATATCCGATTGACAGGTTCCTGGTTATGTTGACTGAGACCAGAAATGCAAGGGCGGCGTTGGTTCTGTAAGAAGCTCCCAGAGTCAATACGTCGAGAATAAGAAAACTTGTGTTGACATCGAGTTGAACCGGTGCACCTTCAACGAGCTTTACCAGCAGGGAAGGCATAAATACAAGATCCTTCGATAACGGGAACGCCGCACCACCTATTCCATAAAAATGGCGTTTTAGTTTGGAAAAACTTGATTTTGTGTCCGGTGCGGGGGAGCTTGATACCGACATTTGATTCTGCAAGAGATGTTTGGATGATAAACCTACATAAAATTTTGGCGTGTAATAATAGATTCCGAAATCAACATCGGGCACTGCTCTGTTTTTCACCTTGTTAATTAGCTCAATATCTCCCGGATCTTTTGCTTCGAGAGATTCGAAGTCAATGTTATAATACTTGAAGCCTGCATTAACCCCGAAACTCAGCTTGCTGTTCTTAAAAATGATCCTGTATGTAAAATTACCCATTATTCCGTAATCCACCGTAGGGCCCAATCGATCCGTGTACACATAGAGGCCGAGAGCTATATGAGGATTTCGCAACGGAGTATGCAGAGACAATGAGGTCGTTCGGGGGGAACCCTCCATCCCAACCCACTGGATTCTGGTGAGGGCTTCAATCGAAAACAATTCATGGCTTCCTGCATATCCAGGATTGATAGCAAGCTTATTATACATGTACTGTGTATATAAAGGATCCTGTTGGCCATAGGTCACTGCCGAAATTACGAACAGGGCAATTGCCAGCACGCTTTTCATCTCTTTATGGATATGCTTAGTTAACATTTTAGTTACCTCCGTGACGAACAAAAACCCATCCATTCCAGTTTCCACCGTCCTTTATTGTCAGAATATAGTAGTAAGTGCCGTCAGGGACAAGACGACCCTGCCGGTCAGTTCCTTTCCAAACGACCGTTTCGTTATCGTAGTGATCATAATCATAGATTTTGTCTCCCCAGCGGTTGAAAATGCTCACCGAATTATCGGGGAACCGTTCTATCCCATCAATGATCCAATAATCATTGTCACCATCGTCATTGGGTGTTATCACATTATAAATCGTCAACCGGTCGCTAATTGAATCTTCCCTGACAAGGATATAAACGGTTGCTGTATCACATAGTACGGGGAGACCATTGTCGCAAATGAAGTAGGACAAGGAATCGGTGCCGATAAACCCCGTTTCCGGTGCATAGGTTATCGAACTATCGGGATTTAGAACCACCAGCCCGTTATCGGGGCCTTTGAAGAGAGTAACGCTTGTGATTATACCGTCGGGATCATAATCGTTTTTAAGAATATATACAGTAACCGGGATGTTCATTCGGGTTGAATCAAGATCATCAACAGCCACCGGCGGAAGATTGTAAGAAAATATGTTTATCCTCACACTGTCGGTTGCTTTACAGCCGGTCAACAGATCGGTTACGGTCAACCTGAAGGTAACAGGTTCAGTCAAAATGACTGTTTCCGGGTTTTGCGTGTTATATCCCAGGACCAGGATGGCAGGTTGCCACTCAAATGCAAAGCTGCCGGATCCTCCGGTGGCCAGACCAGAGAGCCTGGTTGACGTTCCTGCCGGAATTGACTGTGTTGGGCCGGCATTCACCAGAATGAGTTGGTGGATGGTAATGGTCAACTGTTTTTGGATCACGGTATCACTGCACACTTCCATTCCATAAACTGTAAGTGTCAGGATTATACTTCCCTGCTCAGAAGGAGTTGGTGTATAAACAGGCGTCAATGTAGTGGTATTGCTCAGTGAACCAAGTCCGTTGTGCGTCCATAACAATGAACTGTAGTTTTGAGCCGAAGCCTCAGTGATGGCAACTGATTCTCCCGAACAAGTACTGAGATCAGGGCCAGCACTGGCAATGGGTCCTTTTATAATAGTAAGCATCATTGAATCAATCACATCGTCACAGGAAGGTTGTCCGTTTGCTGTCAACGTAAGGAAAACATACCCTGTGAGAATATCAGTCACGCTTGGAGTATAAACAGCATGTATCGCAGTAGGATCATTGAAGGTCCCTGTCCCGGCTGTTGTCCAGGCAACTCCGGTGAAATTTTTTGCGCTTGCTCCAGATAGTTGGTATGCACGGTTTTCGCACGTGGAAGCATCATCGCCGGCACTTGCAACAACCATTTTGTTAATGGAAAGATTCATCTGGTCAGATGCCGGTCCGCATGGAGGTAGTCCCTGGGCAGTTAGTGTAAGGATAACAATTCCCGATTCTTCCGGATCAGGGATATAGACCGGGTTGATCGTCGTCGCACCTGTCAGGATGCCAAGTCCGCTGTGAGTCCATAATATGGATGAAGCATTGATCGCGGATGCAGTTTCAACGATATAAGGGTGATTCTGACACGTATACCCATCCGGTCCTGCTGCAACAAGTGGTGTTGGGTGGACCATCATTGTTATCTGATTGGAAGTTGCGGGGTTTCCGGTAGCACAGGTTTCACTTGAAGTCAGCACGCAGATGATCACATCATTGTTTAAAGGTGTATAGTTATAGGTTGGATTGTTTGTTCCTGCATTGACACCATTTACTTTCCATTGATATACCGGAAAGGTTCCCTCATTCGTTGGCGTTGCCGTGAATGTAACCGGCGTACTATCACAAACCGGATTCTCAGATTCGGCAATCGAAACGCTGACCGGCTGATCAGGTTTTACCGTTACAACAACACTATTGCTGTTACTGCAACCGCTGGCTGTAATGATTTCGACAACTGTATACGTAGTTGTTTCCTGCGGGGTTACGACTGGATTGGGAAGGGTTGATGTAAACCCGAAAGGAACAGAACTCCAGCTGAATGTACTTCCGGGAACATTCTCCGCGCCGATCTGCGTACTTGTATTCAAACAAATAGCTCTGTCTTCTCCGGCAATCGCTGCAGGCAGAGAACTAACAATTACCTGCCCTGAAATGAATGCCCCGAGGCATCCATTCCCCGATTGTTCCTGAACCTCCAGCAAATAGGTACCTGTATTATTCCAGGTAATATCAATGGCATTCGTTATGGAACTTTCCTGTATGATACCGTCTATTTTCCAGGTATATGTGGATCCAGGTTCAGGATTAGAATCTACATAATAATGCTTTGCAGATCCGATACACACACTGTCGGGCATGGCTAGCTGAGCTGCTGCACTGAGGCTGCAGAACAGCGCCACGCAAAACATAAGTATATATCGGATCTGGTTAAGCATCTTTGATCACTTTTACAATGCGGTTAATTGTGCCAGATTGGTGAAGTTGTCGGAGTTTCATTAATGGTTACCGAAGCAGTTGCAATTACTTCAGCACACCCGCCGGATGCAGCAATCGTATAACTAACAAGATAGGTTCCTGGCGTGCTGGTACCTGGGGTAATAGCTCCGGTCGAAGCATTAATGGCCAATCCGGCTGTTGAACTATAGGTTCCACCTGCAGTTCCTGTTTGTGTAACCGCCTGAGGAGTCGCCACAGAGGTACAGAATGGAGAACCTGCATAGGAGATAGTTGCAGCAGGTGCAGTTGTTATTGTGACCGAAGTAGTTGCAGTTACTTCAGCACATCCGCCAGCGGCAGCAATCGTATAAGTAACAATATAGTCTCCGATCGTGCTTGTACTTGGGGTAATAGATCCGGTGGAAGCATCGATCGTTAATCCAGCGGTGGAGCTATAGGTTCCACCAGTTGTTCCGGTGTGTGTTACAAGCTGAGGAGTTGCCAGGGAAAAACAGAAAGGCGAACCTTCATAAGTAATAGTTGCTGCAGGCACTGGAGCCACTAACCAACTGGCAAGAGTAACCCAGGAGGTTCCGGTACATCCGCTACCTGAGGCACACCCACTTCGTTGGCCTTGTATTTCAACGGAAGTATGTCCTGTCGTACTCAGATTCGCTCCTGGTGTATAAGCAGTCCAGATACCACCATCAAACCGGTATTCGAACGCATCGCTACATCCGACCCCACCACTTCCTGCGAGGAAGGTTGCTGATACATCTGTTCCATCGCAAACACTGGCAAGATTGGGAGTTTTCACATTAAGAGTTGGTCCGATTGGCTGGGACACCACCGTTACAGCTAGAGATTGGACTGGCCCATCACACCCATTTGCACTAGTATAAATGGAAAGCGTGTATGGCCCGCCGGCAGTCGTCCAATCAATCGTAATACTTTGAGTGCCGGCCCCTGTGGTGATCGTTCCTCCTCCGGAGACGGACCAGTTATACGTTGCTCCGGTAATTGAGCTCGGATCTACATAATAGGGTTGACTGCCCACACAAACAGTTTGTGTGGGATCCTGATTCTGTGCCCACACTCCCAGTGCACTAACTGAAAGTATCAGCATCATGAATTGTTGAAAAATTTGAACTGTTGTTTTCATGGCTGGTTTGATTAATTGTTAAGTTTTTCGTGTTTAAAATATTTTTCGTGTTCTGTTGTCGGTTAAAAATGCCAAATCAGTGAAGTGATCGGCAGGTAATTGACGGTGACTGCATAAGTTGCAGAAACTGTTCCCGTGCCGCAACTGTTAATGCCTTGCACTGTTATATTACCACTTACTGAACTGATTGAGAAATCTACTGTTATACTATTGGAATTAGCACCGGATGTTATAGTTGCCCCGGAAGGGATTGTCCAACTATAGCTTGTTGCATTGGCGATTGCAGGGACGGAAAAAATAACGCCTGTCTGCCCCTGGCATACCACAGCAGTTCCTGAAACAGTTCCTGCTGCTGCCGGCAAAAAATTGACTGTATTGGCAACTAAAGAAATGGCTCCTCCCTTTGAAAGAGCTCTGCCGTTGAGGTATGATGTACCCACTAAGTTGATAGCTCCATCGACAATACTTGTCCCCCTGAATATCGAACCATCACCTAAATCGAATTGTCCGCCTATCTGCCAATACACATTGCACGCAGAGGCAGAATCAATTAGCGTAACTGTAGAGGATCCGCCTGTTGCGAAAGCACCGCCTATCCTGATAATAAATACCGCATCAGGATCATTTTGCCCATCTAAAATTAAATTTCCGTTTAACGTGGAGGCGGCTCCTGTATTGTAAACACCTGGGGTAAGGATTTGACCGTTTCCCAGGCCAACTCCTAAAACAGAACCTCCCAGCGTACTCAAATAGGTATATGCATTAATAACATCTGTAGCAGCTTGTGCTAATTTAGGATCCGGCGGGTTATAAATTGTTCCAACGACTGTTCCCGGAGGGAAGCCGGTTGCAGCATATGTGTTACTGCCAACATCCCCTGTTACGGTTGATACTCCAGTATTGTCCAATGCTCCAACTGCTGTAAATAGCGCAAAATCTGAAGCTGCACCTAAGTCGGGAGCCTGTCCGAAAATTCCCTTTGGGAGAGACATTAGCGAGACAGCTATAAAAAAATAGAGTAATTTACCACTCATTTTATCTGGCTTGATGATGTAAATTAGTACAATACAAAGGTCAGTCCATATATTCCGGGAAGCATTACATTATTCACTTTATTAGTTACATGATTCACACCGTTGCCGATAAAAATTTAAAAAGCGTTTACATTGATTAGTTTGGGCGAAGATATTCTGTGAATGATGTAATATTATTCTGAAATAGTATAACCCTTTCAGTAATTACTATACTCATCTTTGTACACGAATAGCTTAATAAAGCATACGTAATATGGAAAAGAAAAAATTAACAACAGCAAGCGGCAGACCTTACACTGAGTTTGACAATTCGCAGTCTGTTGGCAACCGCGGACCCATTTTGTTACAGGATTATTTTCTGCATGAAGACATGGCGCATTTCAATCGGGAACGCATTCCCGAACGAGTAGTTCATGCAAAAGGGACAGGCGCATTCGGCACCTTTACGGTAACCCATGACATCACCCAATACACGAAGGCAAAAATATTTTCAAAAATTGGCAAGAAAACAAAATTATTCGCCCGGTTCTCCATTGTTGGAGGTGAAAAAGGAGGAGCTGACAGTGAAAGAGATCCACGTGGTTTTGCTGTGAAGTTTTATACCGAAGACGGCAACTGGGATTTAGCAGGCAATAATACACCGGTATTTTTTATCAAGGACCCGAAAAAATTTTCTCACTTCATTCACACACAAAAGCGAGATCCTAAGACAAATTGTAAAAGCCCTACCATGATGTGGGATTTTTTTAGTTTGAATCCCGAAAGTTTGCATCAGGTAATCATTCTAATGAGCGACAGAGGAACTCCGTTTTCATACCGGCACATGCATGGTTTTGGCAGCCATACCTTTTCGTTTTTCAATAAAAACAATGAGCGGATATGGGTAAAATTTCATTTTGTAACATTACAGGGTGTAAAAAATTTCACCTCAAAGGAAGCGAATGAAATGAAAGGAATTGACCTTGATCAAGCACAACGGGATATGGTGGAAGCCATTGCCAATAATGATTTCCCCAAGTGGGCGTTAAAAATCCAGGTAATGACCGACGAACAGGCAAAAACGTTTAAATGGAATCCATTTGATATCACTAAAGTATGGTTCCATAATGACTTTCCATTAATTGATGTGGGAATCATGGAATTGAATAAAATTCCTGAAAATTATTTTCGTGATGTAGAACAAGCTGCATTTGATCCGGCTCATGTTGTTGACGGCATTGGTTATTCGCCCGATAAACTGCTGCAAGGACGGTTGCTTTCTTATCCCGATGCACAGCGTTATCGTTTAGGGGTGAACTATGAGCAGATTCCTGTAAACCAATGTCCTTACGGACATTCAAATTACCAGCGTGATGGACTTATGCAGGTAGGAGATAATGGAGGGGCCAATCCGAATTATCGCCCCAACAGTTTTGATGGTATTGTTGTTGACAAAAGCTATAAAGAACCGCCAATGCAATTGGAATCAAGTATGGCCGATTGGTTTGACCGCAACGAAAACGATGATGACCATTTCACACAGCCGGGCTTGTTGTATACCAGGGTTATGAACGAAAAGGAGAGGAAAAATCTGGTAAGCAATATTGTAAGTTCAATGAAAGGCATCTCCGGAGAAAAGAAAAATGAAATTATTAACCGACAACTGTCTCATTTTTTCCTTGCCGATCGTCAGTTAGGAATGGCAGTAGCAAAAGGGTTGGGAGTTACGGTTGACGATAACAAACTAAATCAACGCAAGTAATATAGAAACATTTTAATATTTAATTGAGATGGAAAAAACCCCAAACAAAACAAAGCCGGAAATGCTTAGAGCGGAATATATTGAAGTAGAACCTAATGTTCGCCTTCATATTACAGATGCAGGTGAAGGCAGACCAATTGTATTGATACACGGTTGGCCATTAAGTGACGAAATGTACGAATACCAATATAGCGCGTTGATAAAAAATCACTTTAGAGCAATCGGTATTACCTTAAGGGGTTTCGGCAAATCCGATAAACCTTACGGAGTATATAATTATGATATTTTTGCCCGGGATATTAAACACGTTTTAAGCATCCTTGATATAAAAGATGCTGTTTTAGTTGGCTTTTCAATGGGTGGATCTATTGCAATTCGTTATGTTTCAACGTATCATGGAGCTCATGTTTCTAAGCTGGCATTGTGCGGTGCAGCTGCCCCGCTATGGACACAACGTAATGATTTCAAATACAACCTCCCCAAAAGTGCAGTTGATGAATTAATTGCATTGAACGATAAGGACAGGCCACAGTTATTGGCCAATTTTGGAAAGATTTTCTCCGCTACCGAAACCTCTTTAAACAAAGGAATAGCCAGTTGGTTGAATGGGATAAATTTAAGCGCCTCCTCTTATGCAACAGCACAATGTTTAATTGCTTTACGTGATACCGACCTTAGATCTGATTTGGATAAAATTACAATTCCTACAGTGATCATGCATGGCAAAAAAGATAAAATATGTTCTTTTGATTTAGCCGAACAGATGAAGCTGGGTATTCCAAATTCGCATCTTGTTATCTTTGAAAAAAGCGGCCACAGCATGTTTCTGGAGGAAATGGACAAATTTAATTCAGAGTTGATAAAATTTGCAAAGTGATAGTATCGCTTACCGATTGCACCAAGATCGAATCCAAAGCCAACCGCTACACCTTCGTATGGGGGAAATCGATCAAGCTGAATAAAGAACGAATTAAAGAAGCAGTTAGAAGAGCTTTGGGATTATACCCAGAAGATTGCACAGAAAGAACTTGCGGATACAAGCCCCACGAACTGGCCTCGTGCTCTTGATCGGTACGAAGATCAGGAAAAGTTTCTTAACGGGGAATGTAGCATGAAAAACCCGACAATAGGGTCGTTGAAGTAAATCATCACCTCAGGTTCCTCAAAGCAAAAGCCCATGCATTATTACTCAGCGAAGAAGGGATCAGGCACCGAAAAAAAAAGAAAAAAAGGGTTGTCTCGATGTTTTGAGACAGCCCCTTCTCTCTTTTGGCATTAACCCATTCTGCTGGCTTTTAAGAACAGATCATTGTTAAACGCTTTTTAAATTTATACCGGAATATTGTTATATGAATCTTCCTTTTAGGGAATGATATCAATGATAACGCTTCGGTTATAACAACGTTCCTCCGGGAATTTGTTTTCAAACGGTGATAAGTTTTGATCCTCACCGAATCCGTATACGACAAATTTAACATCGCTTCTGCCTGCTTTTAACAAGCCATTTTCAATAATGTTCCTGACATCGTTCGCTCTGGCCAATGATAATTTTTGGTTATAGGTTTCGTCTCCTATGATATCGGTATAGCCGTGAATCGTGACTGTGCCGCCTTCAGGAATCTTAGGTATTACTATATCAGTGAGGTATTTATCATACATCGCAATAGCCTTCGATTCATTGAATTCATAAATGATGCTGAACCGTGTCATTTCGTCGTTTATGGGTGGGGTCCAACGCACCATGTTTACGGTAGTATCCATCATGACCGTTATGCCATTCTTCGCTTGACCTATCATGGTCACCTTGTAGTCACCTTCGGGCAGGTCACCCAAAACGGATTTCCCAGGCATACTAACACTTTCCTGCATGTACGGTCCAAAATAAAGTACTTTTCCTGTTTTATCCATGATTTCTAATGACCATGTTGAGAATGCTTCTTTTGCTCCCTCAGCAGTGAAAGAAACATAGCTGTCGAGCGGTGCGGTTTGTAAGGCAATGATTTCCACTGGCTTCAGTGGTGTTCCCGGTCCGCTCTGGAATTCCATCAGGAGAGCTGGTGAATTGCTCTCGATAGATACTCTCCGGTCTTCTTCACGAAGGAGACCAAGTTCCATTGAGCCAATTTGCTGTTCAGAAGGAATTTTTGGCTCATCCCTGCCTTCGATTATGATTCTCGACGGATCAATTCCAAATATACTTACCAGGTATCGCTGGATCGATACCGCCATTGCCCGACCATCTTCCGGCCCTTTCTCTGACGATCCAACCAATTTAATGGTTGTCGTGAGATTTTTCACCATGCGGTCGCCGAGGATATTTAAAATATTATAATATACAACCATCTGTCGGGTTGAACGACCTGACAGGTTTTTCGGTGTGAATAATTCCACCTGATCTTCCTTGAAGTCTTTCACTTGATCTTTCGATAGTAATACATACCGAGCAGGTATCTCAGTCGATCCCAGATCAAAAAATACATAATTTCGAATCGGGAATATTTCCCTTGCCTTCCGCTCAACCGGTATGTTTCTGGGTGCAACTACTAAAAACCGGACTTTCGGACCGGGGACTACAATTGCTGAGGGGACGACTAATACTTCCATCTCCTCAAGAACCATCTCCTTTTCCTTGTTACAACCACCTGTATAACCGAATTTATAGGTCAGACCAATGGTAGCTGAGCTGTACATGTCGTTAACGACTTCCTGTGCACCACCGAGGGTCATATCAAGATAATCAGAATTTTGCCATCTCCAGGTAAATTCAATAGGGATAGAGAAATTTTTGTTGATGTTAAGATCAAAACCAATTCCTGCAACTAGTTTGAGACGCATATCCCTTCCATCGATACCATTTGTATTTCCGACATTCAAATCAGTCCCTTTTTTACCAAGGGAACTAATTTCTTTGTCGAGGAGGATGTCACGCATTGTACCTTTTGATTGATCCATGCCAATACCGGCAATAAGGTAAGAGGAGAAAAATCGTTCTGGTTTACAACCCATAATCCAGTTTATCCAGTTCACCGTTAGCTGGAGATCGGTCTCAAGAATGGTCGATTCAAAACTTTGAGAAATGAATTGTGGTATTCCATTACCATCTTTATATTCCCATGCCCATTTGCCTTCGACACGGCTCTGGACCTTACCATAAGCAATTCGGGCACGTACACCTATAACCCGCGTAAACTGTTTTGTGGCAACCAGCCCGACATTATAGCCAACAGTCTTCGGATAGAGGTTCAACAATAAATTTTTTGATAAGTCACCGTTGAACTGCATCACACCGCCAAATAGACCAATTGACCAATAACTATGAGAGGGGGCAGCATTTGCTTTTGCATTTACCTCTTCGGTTTCATTTTGGGCATTGGAAGCGAAAGGCATGATGGCCACCAAAATGACAATCATTACCTTGTATAGACAGATAGAGAAATTTTTCATACTACTGATTTTTAATTATTTATAATTTTTTTCATGAATTTTATAAGTTTACGACCCCTATGTCAGTAGAAACACCGATAATTACGATCACCCCGGTTATTGTAACGGGTTGCAGAGGTGGTGCGGGAGTAACAGTAACATCATAGGTGCCGGGAGGAACTCCTGCAATCAGGAATTCACCATTTGAATTGGTTGCAGAAGAGTACTCCAACCCATTAGATGTGGAAGTTACCAGAGCCATTTCGCCGATTGGTGCAATGCTTCCTCTTATTGAACCGGTGATAGCATCATCAATGGTTCTGATAACGGGCTTCAATTGATATTCACCGTTTCCTTTGACAACGATTGATTGATTTGCATCAAAATCAAGCAGGATACTATAAGAGACACCCGGCTCGAATAGCCGATGAATCTGAAGTTTCAACCCCGACTGCATAGCGCTTGGTGTGCTGAGCGGGTAAATGATCCCATCAACCACAACTGTGTTATTTGGTCCCAGGATCAGTCTGATTTGCGATACGATTCCCGCTTCCAGATCGCCTGTGGCGATGAGTGTGTTTAATCCGTTCGAGAAATCAAGAAGGTTATAAATACCTGCGTTTGTATTAAGTACGACGGTGCTTCCGCCATCCCCGGTTACTTCCACACTCTGCAAATCTATCAGAACAGCATTATAGAATCCAGGAGCGTCGGTCATTCGAACCGAGAGGTGTGACAACTCTTTTTCCTTTTTACAGGAGGATATCAGCAAACCCAGTAAGCCGATACAGATTACAAACATTACTTTTTTCATAATTGATATTAATTTAAGATTGTATTGTGATGAGGAGGTTTTTCGTTCCCTTTGTCTTTGTGTGGCTTAGTATTTTGTGGTTGCGATGGATGTTGCTTTACCGGTTGGCTTTTTCGTTGCTGCGTCCCTGGCTGCTGCTTCTTTGGCGAATCCTGACGGTGTTGCTGGGCAGGTTGTTGTTTTTCTGGTTGCACGGTACGTTGTTGCTTGGATGGCTGCTGTTTTACAGGTTGCGGCCGGGTGGAGCTATTTTTTTGTACCTGAGGTTTGTAAATCTGAAGCTGATTTTTTTGCAGAGTTTGTTTAGGAACGGCACTTTCCTTAATGGCGGTAGTGGAGATGGGTTTTCCAACATGTCGTTCAACGTCACTTTTGTCGGGCCCTCCATGGTAGACTACATGGTGGCCATCATCTCTGCGAATATTATTGATCACCTGGGAATTATTGATGATCGTAATATTGTTTGAGTTGTTGATGTAGTAATTATGAATGTTTCTTCTTCCAAAATCCCTTTCGTGGACGAATGTCCAGTGGTTGGCAGGGATATAATAATTATTGCTGTACCCAACTGTGATGCTGACACCCGGGCCAAGCGGCGCCCAGCCGTAATAACCTTCGGATCTTCTCCAGGTCACCCATCCCGGGCCCCATTCATTATCGGGTACCCAAACGGGTCCATAGTACGGGTCGGTATACCAGCGGCCATAATGAAAAGGCGCCCATCCCCATGCATAATATGAAACCCATGTCCATCCTTCCATGGTATATACCCAATAGCCGTCAGTGGCATAAGGAACAAATCCCGGAGCGACATTTGGAACCCAAACATATCCGTAATCAGGACTGTCAAGCCACGTTCCATATGGGCTTAATTCATCATAAAAAACCTGGAAACTTACGTAGCCTTCCTGTGCCGATACTTTTTGTGATGCTATTCCTGCCCCGATAAACAGCAGTAGAAATAGAATACTGATTTTGGTTGAAGTTTTCATCTGTTATAATTCTGATTTTTATTTTTACATCCTCTCCATATACCAACTCAACTCTTTTTCCATTTTTTTATAATTAAAAATTCTTGGAATAATTTTTTGCAGACGTAAAAAAGCGGTTTCGCTTTTTACGATGTAATCAAAAGCCTTGTGATGCATGCAGTTGATGGCTACATCTATCTTATCCTGAGAAGAAAGAACCACAACAGAAATATCCGGATTAAATGCTTTTATTTTATCTAATGTTTCTATTCCATTCATGGCGTCTTTATGAATATCGTTAAGATGATAATCTAAAATAATAACATCGGGTTTGTGTGATAAATTCGCTATGCATTGTTCCCCTGTCTCATATGTTTCAATGAAAAAATCATCCAGTTTCAGAAAATCAATTTCCAATGATTTTAAATAGAGAGCATCATCATCAACCAGGAAAAGTTTGATTTTTGGCTTGTCATTCATTATCGTTAGTTTTTAATTGAGTTATACTCTGCTGTTAATTCCACACAAGCCTGTTCACAAACGGTTGCAAGCTCCAGAACCATTTCCGGAATTCCTTCTGATTGTTGTTGATTACTTGCATAGTCCTGAACTTTCTTCGCTATGTTCTCAAAATCAACGCTAATTCCCATGATTGAAAATGAAGGGATCAATTTATGAACCGCTGTATACAATGAGTTCCAATCTTTTTCCTTCAACCCCTTTTTCATTGCACAAATTAAAGGTGGTGTTTGTTCCAGATACTGCGAAATCATTTCCATCATCAATATTGGATTCGATTTTGTCCGGCGGATTAAATAGTGTAAGTCTGTACACTTTGCTTGACTGGTTTCGTCTGTTTTAATTTCAATAGGTTCTGAAACGGTGGACCTTTTTCTAACTAATCCTATTATTTTACTGTATAATAACCTTTCATCTACCGGCTTCGCTATGTAATCATTCATTCCAACAGCTTTACATTTTGCCAGATCAACCGTTGTAACGTCGGCAGTCAACGCGATGATGGGGATATCGGAATCCAATTCTTTCCTGATGTATTCGGTAGCTTCAAATCCTGTCATCTCGGGCATTTGCAGATCCATTAAAATAACATCGTATGAATTGGATTGCATTTTTTCGATCGCTATCTTTCCGTTACCGGCAACATCACAGTTAAAGTTGAATTCATCAAGTAGTGTTCTCATTAACAATTGATTGAGTACAATATCTTCTACTACCAATACATTGATATCGTTCATCTCTTCATTCAATTCAACGAACTCAGTATCAAACTCAGCAGTTGCATTGGTTTTCTGAAAACTCAGGATAAAACTAAATGTAGAGCCCTCGTTAATTTTGCTGATTACCTGAATTTTTCCACCTTGCGGTTCGACTAACTGTTTCACGATGGCAAGGCCTAATCCGGTTCCTCCGTACAAACGGGATGTCCCACTGGATGCTTGCTGGAAGTTTTCAAAAATCTTTTCAATTTTGGTGTCAAGGATTCCAATACCTGTATCTGTGACTGCAAATTCGAGGGTTACTTTTTCATCATCTTCATCGAGCAGGCTTACTGAAACTGTTATCTTACCTTCTGATGTAAACTTTACAGCGTTACTCACCAGGTTCATGATGATCTGATGTAACCGAACCGGGTCACCGAGAAGCACTTCAGGAATTCTGTCATCGAATTCTTTTACTAATTTTAAATTCTTTTCCTGAATTTTTTGTTCGAACAATTGGAGCATAGCCGATATGGATAAGGCTATTTTGAAGGGCACCTGCTCAAATGTCATTTTTCCGGCATCGACTTTAGCCAGGTCCAGTATATCGTTAATGAGTACGATCAACGCATCGCCACTCAATTTTATAGCATTTAAATATTCCTTTTGTTTTTCAGATAAATCAGTTTTCAACAGCACTTTTGCAAAGCCGATAATCGCATTCATAGGAGTCCGGATTTCATGACTCATATTGGATAAGAATTGCTGTTTGGCTTTCACCGCATTTTCGGCGATCAATGTAGCATGTTCGGCTTTGATTTTTGCCTCTTCGGCCTTTAAGGTTAACTTCTCGGCAAATACCATTGCCTCGGTAAGTTTTAAGGCAATTTTTTTTTGTTCGGTAACATCCCTTGCAACGATCACGACTCCCTTTACCTGGCCGTCATCATTTTTATATACTGACCCATTGAATAATACATCGGTAAGCTGACCGTTTGTATGACGGAGAGTCAGTGGAGAGTTGGCAACAGACCCGTATGCGTATACTTTCTGGTAAACTTCACGAGCTTTTTGGGGCTCTGTAAAATAATTCAGGAAATCGGTACCTGTTAATTTTTCTCTTGACATCCCTGTAATCTTTACGGTTGCCTCGTTGACGTCAGTGATCTTTCCTTCAGGACTGATTGTGACCAGCGGATCTAACGTAGCTTCAATCAAACTTCGGGCGTAATGGGAATCTCCCGTTTTCAAATCTATCTGCTTATTTACCGGGGATGCTTTCGGGAATGTTGATCGATGGTGATCTATCCGGGCCGGATTTCCAATTTCTTCGATCGGACTGCGCCGCTTGTCTTTTAACTGTTTGTAATACGAAGGAGAAAATCCTGTAACTTGTTTGAATTGATTGGATAGATGCGCCGCACTGGAATAATTCATCTTCCAGGCAATTTCCGCGATGCTTAATTCACCATACATGAGTAATTCTTTGATACGCTCAATTTTGTGAGAGATGATGAAATGCTCGATGGTGGTTCCGTGGATTTCTGAAAACAAATTTGAGAGGTAAGTATAATTGTAACGCAGTTTTTCGCTTAAAAAATCAGAGAAATTTGTTTTAATTAGTTCATCGGAATTATGAACCATATCAATAATTGTCGTTTTGATTTTTTCGATGATCACAGATCTGGTATCATCTATTATTTCAAGTCCGATAGTTCGTAATCCTTTTGTTAGCAACTCTCGCTGGTCCATGGTGATGTTTTCCATGATCTCAACCTCTCCCAGGTCAACAAAGATGAAGTGCAGCTTTAGTTTATTCAACTCTTCTTTCACGGCTGCTTTGCAGCGGTTGCTAACCATGTTTCTGATAAAGAGCTTCATAGTATGGTGTTACAGGAAATTTTCTGCAAAGATGGATCCTTTGGTTCCCGAAAGTATTACACAATTGTAATAAAGAGTTACATGATTCGCACCTGTCTTATGATTTGTATCTTGTTTCATCAACGTATATGCATGATGAAAAGAGAAGAAAAGAAAACAAAGAGTTCTGGCCGGCCGCCGAAACACGTTGGTTTACGATGTGTAAATCATATAAGTTAATTATTTAATTGTGTAATACAAATGCTTTTAATCTGCCTCACCTTTGCAGGATTCATAAATTCTAGAAAAGGCAACATGAAAACGAGACTCTATTTTTTTACATTCTTATCCCTGATTCTGGGCATGACAGTAACGTCATGCGTCTCAAATAAGAAATATTTGGCTTCCCAGGCCAGAGTGGATGAACTTCAACTTGACAACGCCAAAACACATAGTAAACTTTATGCGTGTGATGTACAGGTAAAAAATCTGAGCGAGGAACTGACCTCATCCCTGAATGCGAACGATATGGTTATGAATGACCTGAAAATCCTTTCTTCCAAATCAAAAATGACGATTGCCGACCAGGCAAAGCGGCTAGCACACCTTCAGAATATCATTCAATCCCAACGCGATATCATGTCCAATCTTCAAAAATCTATCGCTGAGGCGCTGCTGAGTTATTCAACAGACCAGTTATCTGTTTATATTAAAGATGGAAAGGTGTATGTTTCACTCGAAGAAAAACTGTTATTCAAATCGGGGAGCGATGTCGTCAATTCTCTGGGGAAAGAGGCGCTCAAATCCCTGGCCGATGTGCTAAACAGTACCAAAGACATCACGGTGATGATTGAAGGCCATACAGATAATATCCCCATTCAAACAAAATCATTTGACGATAATTGGGATCTCAGCACAGCAAGAGCTACATCGATAGTACGTATTTTGACAACCGATTATGGATTTGATCCGAATCGTATCACGGCGGCAGGCAGAAGTGAATTTCAGCCTGTCTTAACGAATGAAACAGATGAAGGACGTGCCGGCAACCGCAGAACTGAGATCATCTTATCGCCTGACTTGAAAGAACTTTATACACTATTGTATCAATAATTTTCCAAAACAGATCACTAAAAAAAACAAAACATGAAAAATCGCATTATACTTATTTCCCTTCTGGCCATCATGGCCGGATTCTCCGTTCCTGCGTTCAGCGGTAACGGTCCGGTTGACCCTGCAGGTAAAGGCAGTGGCATCTTCGGATTCGGATTTGGTCCCGGTGTTCCGTATTACGGAGGGAGCGGCTTTGGTCCGGCAATTCTGCTTCACTATGATCATAGCATCTGGCAAGTCGGTCCCGGAACCATCAGCCTCGGAGGGCAAATCGGTACCTCCTTCTTCTGGCATGATTATTCCCATGAGAATCTGCACTACAAATCCAGCTGGATAAACCTGGGGCTTGTATTCAGAGCAGCCTATCACTACGGCTGGAAAGTTCCTGGTCTTGATACGTATGCCGGTTTCGGAGCGGGAACAGTTTTCAGTATGTACAACGATGACGGATATCCCGATGATAAGAACTCCTTTCATGCGGGGTTCCTGCCTACCGCTTTTTTTGGGGCATCCTATTTCTTCAACGATCTGATCGGGGTGAATGCTGAATTCGGGTATAACTTTGCCTATGCCTCAATAGGTTTGAATTTCAGAATATCAAAGTAGCCTTATCGTGCCTGTTTTCCCAAATTTATTGAAAGAACGGATCACCCTTCAAATTTGAAACAATGAAAACAACAAAAGTTAGTACCCTGCAAAAGAGGATTTTTGTGGGTATTCTGGCACTCTTCATGATCCTGCCATTTATGTCATTTGCTAAAAAAATCCCCTTTTTACTATCAACCATTACCCCGGCTGCACGAGGTTATGTAAAGATTAAAAAAGACAGGAATAGGAATTTCGTGATTAAGATCCACATTTCAGATTTAGCTGAAATCGGTAGAATAATTCCAACGAAACAAACCTATGTGGTTTGGATAGTTACCGACCGCGATCTGAAGAAAAATGTCGGAAGAGTTAAGAGTTCAAGAAATTTCTCCAACAATCTGACAGTATATTTTGAAACGGTCTCTTCTTATAAACCCACCCAAGTTTTTATCACTGCTGAAGGAGACGAAAGTGTTCAAACGCCGGGTGATGTGATTGTATTGACAACTGATAGATTTTGAAAGTAGACGGTCAGGGCAACGTGAAGAGATCATCTTCCACCGGTTCATTCAATTTAATTGTGTCAAACTCCATGCTTACTGAACGTCCCGGATAGCGGGTTTCAATATTAAATGCAAACGGGATACCTTCCACAGGCCGGTAATCGGTGTAGATATTTTCAATCGAAATCTCTTCTCCTCTTATCACCCGGAAGGTCGTTTGCTTTTTTAAAAGAAAATCACCTTTACCGATGAAATAGTAGTGGATGGCACTGTCGGCACGAATCAGTTTGATTTTATAAGCCAGTTCCGTGTCAACCGTATCGATCCCCTGCAGTTCCAGCTGATGCCCTTTCTCCTTCCATTTGTAAAGCATTCCGTCGAAGTCAGATTGATACATCATTCCTCGTGTACCCGATTCGGACATGGGTTTAGGAGAGGCATCCCCTGTCCAGGGAGCTGTTGACCAGGCAACTTCTCCATCGTACGCCTGGTAGGCAGTAAGATCGGCCACATCGAACTCCATCAGGTACAAGTTGGGCCGTTTGCGGATGATCTTCAATGGCATCAGGTCTTGCTGGACCCGTAGTCCGGTCATGATGATGGTATTCACCTGCTGCAGTTTTTCCATCTCTGAAGCCTTGTAATACTTCGACATCACCTCATCCAGTGTCAGATCCTGGGCCTGCAGGGTCATGAATCCCAGGCTGACTATTCCGATTAACAACAATATTTTTTTCATAATTTTCGCTATTAGCTGCTGTTTTTCCTCGTTAATCCTCCAGCACGGTCGGGCCATGCCCCGACCCTACATTCATTCCTCTATCACACCATCACATCATCACCTCATTTCTTCATACCCTCCCTACCTTCCTACCTCCCTACCTCCCTACCTTTTATATTGTATGCCATCAATGAATTCCCATGCCTTACATACATGATGCCGTCGCAGATTACCGGATGGGCGTAATGTGCTTTCGTTCCCCTAGTGATTTTGAACGAACTGACCATCTCCATGGAGGGACCATTCGGTTTGAAGAGTCCGAGTTGTCCCCGTTCGTTGTAGAGGTAGAGCATGTTATCAGCAAAAATCGTTGCCCCCTTGTCGAATTTCACCGAGTCGATATTAGCGCCAGTTGTGGCATCCTGCACATACCATTTCCGTTTTTCATAGCTAGCTGTATAAATATAATTTCCGAGTTTGATGAAGCCGCCCATGGTGTTGTCGCAGGCTTTATTTCTCCATACCTCCGTGATAGTAGTGCCATCGTCTGAAAGTTTTAGTTTTACCGACCCGTTCCCGTCGCCCGTGATGTAGTAGATGAATCCATCCTCAAACCAGGGTGTATTGATATGAACATCGCCTTCACCATCCTGGACATGCGACCAGAGAAGCGTTCCGTCCTTTGTATCGATTCCCAGGAGGGCATGCGCTGTAAAGGTGACCATGATATCCCTGCCTGCGAGTTTTATCAATAAGGGAGAACAGTAGGCTGTATGCTCACCCACCCCCTTACAGATCCATTTGATTTTGCCTGTTAAACGGTCGAGGGCCACCACATTGGTATCGGCATTGCCTGGTGCGCAAAAAACGATCCCGCCATCTACCAGAAGACCTTCGGCGTATCCAAAGGTAATCCCGGGGGCATGAAGATCCTGCATCATGTTGAGCGACCAGCGCTCCTTGCCATCTTTGGCTTCCAAACAGGCAACCGTTCCCATACCCGTGGTCACATATATAAGATCGTCGACGAGGGTAGGTGTACCGCGGGATCCGGGGTAATTGACAGTCCACTCTTTTCCGACAGGGACTTTATAGATCGGGTTTCCCTTCTTGTCCAACGCAAAGAGGTAGGTAACGGTATCGATCTCACCCGTTATGTAGATTCTGTCATCGGTGATGAGAGGAGAACTGTAGCCATTGCCGGCTTCAGCGAATTCCCAAATCAGTTCGGGGCCGGTTTCGGGCCAGGCCTGCAGGAGTCCAGTTTCCTGGTACATGCCACGCCGGTCGGCCCCGCGCCATTGCAGTACTTCCTGTGCGATGACCTCATTTGCAAGGAAGATGAGACAGAAGAGGAGTAGGAGGTAGGATGTAAAACGTGGGACGTGGGACGTAAGACGTGAGACGTAAGACGTGAGACGTGGGACGTGATATGGAGGATGATGGGGTAGTGGGTGTTTCATCGGAATTAGTTTAAGATCGATCAAAACTAATTCTTTTCCGGTGATGGATAAAAAATATTTCGATGAACTAGTTATTTGGCGGGATATACGCTGTAAAATCTACATTCATCAAACGTAAACAGATCACCCCACCATCTGTATCAGGCTCATGGCATCGGTCGTGCATATCCCACACTTGCCATCAGGCCACCAAGAACAGGTTTAAAATTCATAGGTTTTGGTTTTAAGTTGCATCCAAATTTATAAAAATTAATTTAGAATGAATAAAAATAAAGTATTTCGATCTGTTCTGATCGTTCTGATCTGCGCCGAACCGAAGAGTTAGTAATTTTACCGAAAAGATTTCGGCACTCATGAAACTTCCCCAACTCGTTCCTGCTCTGCTATTATTGATATTTTTTCCATCAATCCTGATGTCGCAATCCCGGTCTCACGGTATGGTAAGCGGTCGCATCCTTGATGCGCATAGCCAACAAACTGTTGAATATGCGAATGTCCTGCTGATGGATACCGTTTCAGGCAAGCTGGTATCAGGTAATGTTACTGACAGCAACGGATTTTTCAGGCTGGACAATGTTCCGTTTGGAGAGTTTTACCTGGAATATAGCTTCATAGGCTATGGGAAGAACAGGAAAGGCCCTGTTAAAATAACCCGGAAAAATTGTTCGGTCGACATGGGTGACCTGATCCTGGATCCATCGGCTTTGACCATGAACGAAGTGACGATCACTGCTGAAAAAACGATGATGATCACCAAGATTGACCGCAAGGTATTCAATGTTCAGCAGGACATTATGGCCCAAACGGGCACGGTCACCGACATGCTTCAGACGATCCCGTCGGTTACGGTCGACATCGACGGCAATATCTCACTCAGAGGTTCCGGAGTGACCATCCTGATCAACGGTCGGCCTTCGGTGATGACTGGCAATGCCAATCTCGAACAGATGCCGGCTTCCCTGATCGACCGGATAGAAGTGATCACCAACCCATCAGCCAGGTTCAAGCCCGACGGTACAGGCGGGATCATCAACATCATCCTGAAAAAAGAGCGAAAACGAGGACTCAACGGCATCCTGGGAGCCAATGCCGGAAACAACAGCCGGTTCAACACCAACCTCCAGCTCAATTACAACCCCGGGAAGGTCAATCTTTTCGGTAGTTACGGGTACCGGCAGGATTACAGGCAGTTCACCAGGGATCTCAATTCACAGACAATCGACACGGCAATATCCCGGTCAACGTACCTTGAACAACACGGCATAGGAGTCTCCTGGACAAAGTCCCATCTTGTTCAGCTGGGAGTTGACTGGGACATCAGCAAAAAGGATGAGGCGGGTGTTTCGGGAACTTACAACTACAGGCAGTCGAACCGCGGCGATTCCACCTGGAATCAATACCTCGACAACGACAAGGTGATAACGGAGGAATTCATCCGGAAGCTTGATGGAAAGGAAACGGAACAGAGCTACGGGCTCAATGCTTACTACGAACACACATTTAACGAGGAGGATGAGCATCTTCTGCGGATGGATTTTGAATACCAGCAGGATTCCGAGATCGAGAATGACATGTGGACTACCACCTACGATTTTCCTGTTTATCCGGTGGGACAGGATCACAGCGTGGCTGATAACCAAACCGCAGAGTTGGACCTGAACATTGGCTATATGAGGCCATTGTGGAAGGACGCGGCGCTCGATCTTGGTTACGAAGGTACCATTGAGATTGAAGACCAGGACCAGACGGTTGAGACCCTGGATCCCGACTCGCTGACCTGGAACATTGACTCCACCCAGGGATCCCGTTTCTACGGAGTCCAGACAGTGCACGCCTTGTATGCGACGGTGAACTGGGAATGGAAAAAATTCAGGGTGGTGGGCGGACTTCGTGCAGAGGAGACCTTGCTCGACCTCGATTTCCGCACCATCGATACCACGTCAAAGAGTGACTATTTCGCCCTCTATCCGACGATCCATATGGGGATTGTGTCGGGCAAACATGAATGGCAGCTTAACTACAGCCGCAGGATCAATCGCCCCGACGTGGATGACATGAACCCAGTCCCAGAATACCGGGATCCGCGGAACATCTGGGTTGGGAATCCCGACCTGAAGCCGGAGGACATTCATTCGATCGAATTCGGTTATTCGCTTAGTTTAAAAAACCTCACCTTCGTGCCTACGCTTTTTTACCGGTATAAAGTTAACGGGTTTACCAGGGTAACCACAAGCCTGAACGATACCACCCTTGTCACGACGATGGAAAACCTCTCCACTGACCAATCGGCCGGCCTTGATCTCAGCGGTACATGGCAGATCAAAAAGGTGGCCAGCATTAATTTCAGCACCTCTGGTTTCTACAACCAGATTGATGCGTCGGACATCGGGTACAGTGGTTACAGGGCGGCGTTCTCATGGAATGCCAAGGTAAACGCTTCGTTCAATATCACGAAGACCACTCTCTTCCAGCTCAATGCCGATTTCAGGTCAAAGAGTCTCACTGCACAGGGTTACCGGCTGCCAACGTGGACGGTGAACCTCGGCTTCCGGCAGGACCTCTGGAAACGGATGGTCTCGATCATCGCCACTGTCTCCGACCTCTTCAATTCCCGCGCATATAAAAGTAACATCGACACGCCAATCCTGATCCAGGAATCGACAAGACGCCGGGATGGGCGCGTATTTTATGCCGGATTTGTTTTTAACTTTGGCAGTAACGGAAAGAAGGCCAAGGCGCCGAAGTTTGAGTTTGACAATGGGTCGGTGGAGTAGGGAGGTAGGAAAGTGGGTGAAATGATGAACCGGAGCGAAGCGTGGTTCAGCGGAGCCAAATAGTGAAATAGTATGGATGTTTTTCATTTGCTTTCGGTACTTATTGTATTATCGGCGGGGTTTGCCTACATCAATTACCGGATATTGAAGCTGCCGAATGTAATCGGGTTAATGCTGGTTTCGTTACTATTTTCTTTACTGATCCTGCTTGCCGGATTTTTCTTTCCTGCCTTCAAAAATCTGGTTGCCTTTCAGATGAACAGTATCAATTTCAGCGAACTGCTTCTGGAAGGAATGTTGAGTTTTATGCTTTTTGCTGGCGCCATTCAAATCAACTATGAGGATTTGAAACATGAAAAACTCACGATCCTTCTTCTCTCTACCATCAGTGTAATCCTGAGCACCTTTATTATCGGGTTTGCATCATTCTACCTGTTAAACATTTTCGGATTACATGTGAAACTGATTCATTCCCTCCTGTTTGGCGCATTAATCTCTCCAACCGACCCGATTTCTGTATTGAGTATCCTGAAAAGAACGGGGATCTCAAAATCCCTGGAAACGAAAATTGCTGGCGAATCTCTCTTTAATGATGGGGTTGCCGTAGTGCTATTTATGACCATTCTGCAGATTGCAAAATCAGGTGAGGATATTGAAATAGGTGGTATTCTCATGTTGTTTGGGCAGGAGGCAATCGGAGGTATTCTGTTGGGTGTGATATTGGGATTTATCGGGTACAAATTATTTACAAGCATTGACAATTATCAGGTTGAAGTACTGATTACCCTGGCTATTGTGATGGGCGGGTATACCTGCGCCCATTACATCCATGTTTCGGGACCGCTTGCCATGGTGGCCGCGGGATTAATTACAGGAAACCACAGCAAGAATTTTGGCATGTCGGTCATCACAACAGAATACATTGACAAATTCTGGGAGTTGATTGATGAAATTCTGAATGCAACGCTGTTTGTACTGATTGGTTTGGAATTGCTGGTAATCCAAACCAATCAAAGAATCCTGATGGTCTCGATCATGCTGATTGCGATTGCCCTGCTGACAAGGTACATCTCCGTGTGGATACCCTCCTTCGCTATCAGGCAAAAGGAAAAAATTAACCGGAGGACCCTGATTATTCTGACCTGGGGAGGACTACGGGGAGGGATCTCCATTGCGCTTGCTCTCTCCATTTACCCATCTTTTGACCGGGAGATATGGGTGACAATCACCTATGTCATCGTCTGTTTTTCAATTCTCGTTCAGGGATTGACCATCGGCAGGCTGGCAAAAAGATTAAAATAAAACCCTGACCCTCATACTTTCTTACCTTCCTACCTTCCTACCTTCCTACCTCCCAACTTCCCTACATAAATCCCGCTCCCACCTCCTCCAAACTTATTCAGCCTGAATTTGAGGGCAAGCATTACATATCGTCCAATGGTGTTGGAGTGGGTTTCGCGCAGGTAGTTCTGCTCGCTGACACGCTCTATACCCGTGTTCCGGTTGAGAAGGTCGGAGCCCGAAAGGGTAAGTATTGCGCGGTTGTTCTTCAGGAAGTAGAAGTTGATTTCTGCTCTGAGCAGCGGAATGCTGAAGGCATCATTGAAGCTTTGGGCGTTGTAGTTGGTTACATCGGCGCCCACCAGAAAATGCCAGCGATCGTTTGGAGTAAACCTGATCTCACCGAAATAGACCAGGTTGAAATAGTCGGTGTTCAAAGACTCCTGCACCGTATACCGGGCATTGGTCAGGTCGAACTCAATGCCACCACTCACGTCCCACTTCTCTTTCTTCCGGTTGTCGGCACTGAACCTGATCGAATGGTTCCAGTTGGTGCTGACGTTTTCCTGGCCATCGATATAGGTAATCGATTGGTTCCAATTCTCCCGGATGCCAAGGTGAACATTCAGCCCGAGCTTCCGGATCGGTGTCGAGAAATCGGCATGTAACGAGGCCGAGTAGTCGTCCGGAACATTGATCAGCGTTGTAGCCTGTCCGAGGCTGTCGTTGACGGTTCGGGCGTAAGAGATCTTGTTGCTTGTATATGCGCCATTCAGACTGATGAAGAGGCTGGTGAAGGAGAAGGCATCATAGAGGAACCATTGGGCAAACAGATCATGGCGGTATTCAGGTTTCAGGGAGCGGTTTCCGGAAAAGAGATACAACGGATTCCGGTTGTTTACAACAGGAAGCAGCTGACTTGCCAGGGGGGTGTTCACGGAGGATGTGTAATAGAAGGTGAGACGGCTTCCGGTTTTGTATTCGTACTCCCATGAAATTGCTGGTGTGAAGTGGAGAAGATTGGAAGTGAGGGTTGAAGTGTCGGCCAGCATGTTTGCCATCTGGCCCAATTCGGCCCGGGCAGTGAGTGTCAGCTGGGTTTTTTTGGAGTTCCGCTTGAAGCTGAGTGCTGGTCGTATGCACTGATATGAGTAGTTGAATGTTGGGCTTAGTGAGTCGATCACTATTCCCGAGTCACCCGGAATTCCCTGTTTTCGATCGGTCCATTCGTAAGAACCTCCCAGCATAAGGTCGGGTTCAAGGTAGATGGTTTTTCCGATTTTGTGAAGGAGAGAACTCCCTGCAGAGAAATTGAACCTGTCGGCATTGTTGTTGAGATACTGATTGTCGGTAAACGGGTTCGCGGATCCAAGGTAAATAGAAATATTCTCCCATTCCGACTTGCTCAGGCTATTGCTGTAGGAGGCATCGCCGGAAATTTTAACCAGTTTCCAGTTTCCTCTCCCTTTTCGCATCCATGAAATTCCGAGGGTTGAGGAGAACTGGTTTGAGCGGCCCTGGGTAACCTGGTTAAGCATATTCATCAAGGTGTCTCCCGAATAGCTCTGAGTTCCGGAATTAGCAGAGCTGCTTCCCTGTGTCAGGGCGGCATTCCCTGAAATGTTTATGGTTTGCATCGAGTCGCTCTTGTTTTTCCATCCGAGGTTAAGTTTGTGGTTCCAGTCTTCGGTATTTGAGTGGCTGACCTCATCCTGGGTAAAGGAGCTGCCCGGCGTGAAATTCTCGGTATGGACGGTCTCATCCAGACTTTTCCCCATTCCGTTACCCAGGTAACTGACATTGAACCGATTTTCGGGTTTTGGTTCGTGGGTATAGTTAACCCCGCCTGCGCCGGAAGTGACCAACCCGCTTACAGGCTGCCCGAAATCGACGGGAAGGCTGTTGTCTGAGGAAATGGTGATCCTGGCCTGGTTCCCTCCGCTCATCATTCCCTGCAGTCCGCCGCTGAAGTCGAGGTAATCCTGGAAGGTGAATCCAAACTGGTTGATGTTGTTGATCATGCCGAGGACGGCAAACTGATTTTGATCGGTAAACCTGTATGCCTTGGCATTGGCCTGGTAATGGGCTCCGGTGCCACCACCTGCTTTGATATCACCGAACCAGGCTTTTTTCTGATCATCCTTCAGTACCAGGTTGACGGTTTGGTTTCGTTCTCCGTCGCTGATCCCGGTCAACTCGCTTTGGTCCGATTTTTTATTATAGACCTGGACCTTTTTGATAGCCCCGGCAGGAAGGTTTTTTGTTGCCACCTTGGGGTCGCTGCTGAAGAACTCCTTGCCGTCAACCAGAACATTCCGCACATTCTCCCCAAGAGCCTTGATATTGCCCACACGGTCCACTTCAATCCCCGGTAGTTTCCGGATGAGGTCCTCCGCTTCGGCATCCGGTTTGGTTCGGAATGCGGCAGCATCGTATTCAATCGTATCCTGCTTGATGAGAAAAGGGATCCTGTCGGCGTTGACATTCACCTCCCGGAGGTTCAGCGGAACCGGTTTCATTACCACCGGCTCCAGGATGTTTCCAGTGGCCAGTGGCAGTGTTACCTTACGCCAATAGACCTGATGACCCAGGTAACCTACCTGCATCAGGTACTCTCCCGGTGAGGTTTTTTTTATCTCGAAATGGCCTTCGGTGTTGGTAATTCCGTAAAAAGCCAGGGTAGAGTCTGAAGGATAGAGCAGGGTTACAGTAGCAAACCCCAACGGTTCGCCCGATTCGTTGAACACATTTCCCCGGATCATAGATTCCTGTGCAAGGACTGGATGCATGAACACTACGAGGGAGAGCAGATTAACCAGGAGAGCAAGTCGGAAAAGGGAAGTCGGGCAGGTCAGTTTCATTATACCGTTAATTGAGTGATTTTAACCATTATTGCTGGATTTTAATCACCACGCCACCGCTGCTGCCGTATTGCTGTTCCATCTCTTTGCGCTTCTCGGCAACGATCTGGTCGTACTCTTCAGGTGAGACCCTCTTGCCGCCTTTTGGCTTTACGATAAGATCCTTGCCAACCGCCCCAGGCTCAACGGATGTGGCGATGATGGTTCGTCTCCCATTGTCAATATCAACGGCAAGTACAAGTCCGGGCAATCCAAGATATTTCCCGGGGCCGGCCGATACGGGGATTGAAGGAGCGAACCAGGCGACAATCGTTGAGCTGTCTTTCGCCTGGACGGCTTCCTGGCAGGGGTATCCGAGAATCGGCTTCTGGTTTCCGGTGATCTTCCATCCGGCAGCATCGATGGTATTCTCCACTAAAAAAATACGCGACATGAAGTCTCTCTGTTCAACCGTTTTTTTATTGATCAGATCGGCATAAAATTTATTGTTGGGCTGGATCATCTTCACCATTACCATGGTTCCTTCGGCCTCGGTAGAAATCGTTTCTTCCTCCTGCTTTTCATTGTTCAATTGATAGAGAGAGGCATCGGGTGTGAAATAGAGCATCTGTTGTGACTTTTGCTCTTTCGGAAGCATATCGGCAAACTGGGAAGATTCACCTTCCAGTTTGATCTCCATCTTCGTGATCTCTTCATAGTAGATCTTCCCTGAGGTGTTTTCCTGAGCGGCTCCCAGGATGAAGATCATGGAACCAATCCATGTCAGA